>ERZ1370068.8988-contig-780_pt1 | contig 214462 bp, 360 predicted proteins | sample MGYA00561227_ERZ1370068 | MGnify/ENA primary metagenome ERZ1370068 (study PRJEB38410, sample SAMEA6850437) | metagenome | study: Metagenomic assessment of the ecological functions of the soil: analysis of the soil microbiota associated with the...
TTCTGACCAGTCATCCGGCCAGAGGAGATGACGTCAGCAACCATTCGAGCATCTCGCATTGCGATGGACAGCCCTTGACCAATGATCGGATCACTCCATCCGGCGGCGTCGCCGACTGCAGAACGACTCTCCGGACGGGCACGGTGAATCGGTCCGATAGCCGCGCCAGGTGGTAGAACCCTTCGCGCCGTATCCGCGGAAACGAAAGTGGCGTGCCTCTCTCCAGAAAGCACGTGCCCAAGAGTCATGGCTAATGTTCGTGTTCAGTGGACCAGCTCGCGGTGAGCTGCCGCGATGGGCTGATAACCAGAAACATTCAGGCTCGAGTTAGCAACCAGCCATGCAGCCAAATCATTTTTGAGATATGCGCAGAGCCCCTCTGCTGCACCACCTGCACCGCGCCATCAGGCAGCCGACATTAGCGGCCAGGTCTCCCCCCCCATATAGGCTCGCCAGTCTTCTGTTGGAGTTGACAACCAGCTTGCCCGCCGTGACGCTGACGTGCCTGGCCGTCCAGTCCTCTGCAGGCCCCGGTTGCACGCTTTGGCTTTTTGCCCGGGACACCGTCCGCCCGTGCAGTGCGCACCGCGATAGACCCGGCAAACATGATAACATCGCCGATACCGCGCAATTAACGCCGCCCCCGCCGCTTCGGCGGTGTCCGCTAACGCGCCCGGCAAGCCTGCGGGAGGCCGACTGCCATCCCTCCGGGACGTTGTCGCATGGAAGCGGCGACCGGGAAAACGGGGTGGCCTCGGCTATCTCCGAAGTATTTCGTCGTAACTGAGTATGTGTGTGATCCACGTTCCTCCCGCGCCGCGAGGAGGACATCCCTGAGATCGAGCCAGGAATCACCTCATCGACAAATCCCACGTATGAAACAGCTCGCCGCCACGTACCTTGTCCTGATAAGCCGTTTGACGCTCGAGAACCACGACATCGATGCCCGCCGCAGCCGTCGCCGCAGGGCGCTACCTGCGATTCCGCTACCGATGACAACTAAATCCGCTCGCTTCACCCGCATGACCTCGTGGATAAGATCCCGAAGCGCAGCTCCTGGTCCGGCGTGGTAAACAGAGCGTGGGCGATCAAGACGCTGTCACAAGACCAGCCTCCTCACCTTCGTCCGCGCGGACTCCGACAGACGCGAACCGACATCGAGTGCTCAATCCGGCCAAACCCGGATGGAACGTAACCAGAGTGCCGTCCCCGGGCGCTGGTTCGGCGCGCCGTGGGATATCCGAGCTGGGTTCCCGACACTCCAGAACTCGGACAAACAGCAAGTCATGTCACCTCGGCACGTTCACTCACCGAGCAGCGCAACGCCGGTGAGTCGTGCAAGGCGGTCGACAAGGCGGCTCCTGGTACTCGGGGTCGCGAGTAACCGCGGCGGGGGTCTGCTGCCGGCGGCAGGTGCCCAGGTAGCGGCCCGTGACGGTGGCTGGACGTGCCAATCGCTGACGGCAAAGCCACGCCTGCGTGAGGTGCCCCAGTTCGCAGGTCGTCGGTGGCCGACGCGCCACCCATCCTCGTGGGGACCCAGCCGGGGTCGACGGGCGTTGCTGGAGCCGCGTTACGGACACACGCGACTCGCCAACGCGAGCGCGGGTCACGCGGAGCTTTGCCGTCGCAGTAGGCCCGTGTTCCGTCCCACCTTCGGTGATTCCAGTCGATGTCGTCCAGAAGCGGCGGCGCCGGCGTGATGCATCCCGCTGCTGGAGGCAGACCAGGCGACCGGGACGGTCGATGAGCGCGGTGAGCATGTACGGCGCCAGCGTGTTGGACCGCAACGATCCGTGCGTGGCCTTCCGTCGTCGCTGCCCGCGCCGACTCGACGTAGATGCCGGCATTGTGGACGTACAACAGCGTCCGTGTGGGCCGATGTCAGTCCACTCTGACCGGCGAGCTGTCGGGTCTCGTCAGGCACTGCTGGCGGTCGCCGATCACGACCGGTCCGAGACCGGTCGAGACCTCAGATGCGCGCCTCTGTTCCGGGCGTGAAGGACGTCGCGACCTCGCGTGCCCCGCATCGACGAGGGTCCAAAGTGGCGCGAGTGCCAAGTCCATCAGTCGAGCCAGCGACGAAGACGCGAGCCATGTGGACATTCTCGTCGGCGCATGAGGTGTAGTCAAACTGCGGGCCATCAAGGGACTTTGTCGTGCAATGAGTGGGGGTGACACGCGGGGCGCGCTCTCGACTGTTGGCTAAGCGACGATTCTGACGGGCTGTTCCGTCGCCCAATGTTCTGACTCAGGGGCTGCAGACGGTTTGATAGTGCGATGAGCACCCGTTGCGCCCGGACCATCAACCTCGAGACTGTCCTCTATGAGCCTGACCAGCGAGCCGTGCTCGCCGTGCTACCCGAGGCCTGTGGCTCGCCCCGTGGGCGACATCGTCGAGTTGATGACCTGCCCCGAGTGCGTCTGGGTCCTCTCGACTCGGCTGCAGCTGCGGCGCAACGAGGCGCGCATTGACTGTTGGACGTACCTGATGAACGCAGCGACGTCCTACGAGTATGTGACACGCCCATCGGGGTGGTGCTCTGGTGACGCATATTGACCAGTCCTACCCGTGAGCGATGGGCTCGATGTAACGAGCTGGAGAAGCTCTCACCTGGATGAGGCCCGACTTGAGCCTGCCCCGGACGAGGCGTGACCGCAGTAGCGCCGCGCCCTCGACACCGACGACTCGTAAAGGGAGAGCGAGGTGTGTCGACATTTTTCCCGGGTCCTCGAGGAGGGGGTGCCCAGCGGGCGGAAACGTGGTTGCTTGATGGTGGTGTCATCCGTTACCAATGATCAGGAGGTCTACAACGATGTCTCTCACCATTCCAGTTGCCAATGTCGACGCAGAGTCGGTCGCCGCGGTGACGCGACGCCGTCTGTGGCTCACGGCGGCCCAGCTGGCGATTGCTCATGTCGTGCTGGTGTTTGCCGGTGCGGCGCTCGGCCATTCACTCCAACCTGGCGATTCGCCGTGGGAAAGGCAACGGATGCGCTGGTCAACTCGTCGCTGACGAGGAACTACTCGGTGGCTATCTCTCCTTCCTCGGCTTCTGCCGTTTTTCCTTGTTGTCGGGTTGCTTCTCGCCCGTCTGTTGCGTGGTGACGGTGAGGTGTCGGGATGGCTGTCGTCGTGCGTCGCGGGTAGCGCGGTGATCTGCGTCGCGGTGATTTGGTGGCGCGCCGTGGGCTTGCGGCCAGTGCCGCGGCGTTGTACGACGGCATCACGGCGCGCCGCTGGAGTCGACCGTGACGACGGTGAACGACATCCGCAACCCTGGTGCCCATCCTCACCGGCGGTTCTGGTCGGTTTGTTCGTGCTGATGTGGCGGCGGCCGGGCGGACAAGCAGCGTTGCTCAGCGGTGTCGAACAGTGGCGTGGTGCTCGGCAGCTGATCGCCAAAGATGGTGGTCCCTGGCGGGAGAGTTGGTTTGACGAATCTGTCGACGATGCTGTGGGTTCCTGGTTCGTTGCTTCGGTGCGGCTGCGCTGCACCGGAATCGGCAAAGTACGTCTGGCTGGCCGGATGCGGCCGCCGGCGCGGCTTGGGAGCCGCCCGTGGATGGCGCACGATGGCACCGATGAACACGGCGAGTCGAAGAAGGTTGATGGCCGCGGTGATCGCCGCGCGGCCATCGCCGCGCCCCGTTCGGTATAGGCGTAACACTCTGATCTCCAGGCCGGGGACCATCAGCGCTTGTCCAGGCGACGGCGTCTAACGTTGGGCTGCCGTGGTGGTGTGGCGTCTACGGCGGTCGGCGCAGTCGTGCGCGGCCCGGCCCGCTAACCGGGTCGGTCGGGCAGGATGCTCGTTGGCGGTGTCCCGTGGTCCGTGGGTGGTGCGTGGGCGTGGATCTCGCCCATCACGGCATCATGGTCGAGCCGGCCGCGTGGTCGGGCGTCGCCGTATTCGCCGTTGGTGGCAGGCGTTGAGGTCTGTCGGATGGTTTGTCCACCTGGAGGAGGAGCGTCGAGGCGGTCGCGCAACCCGGCCGCGATCTCGGCGGGCCGCTGCAGGCTCTCTCGCGCCGCCGGTGCAGGGTCTCGAGCTGGCGGCGCGTCCAGTACGGGCTCCTGCTCGCGAGGTCGGGCTGGCGGGAGCTGCAGAGAGGCGACGCTGAAAGCCGGGCCGCGACACGCGCGAGGCCTGGACGAGCGGCTCGAAGTAGCCGGTGGCGAGGCTGCGGATCGGGTCGCAGCCTTCGAGCGACTCGACGCGGCAGGGACGAAGCCGGCGCTGCAGCCAGCGTCGCGCGTGCGGCGCCGTCTGCCGCCCCGTGCGCGCCTGAGCTGGCGCGCCTTCGCGCAGGCGTCGAGCCACGGCCGGCGCCGGCCGCTCGCAGCCGCGCATCAGCGCGGGCTCAGAAGTCGGCGAGCCGGTCGCCGTCCCAGCCGGGCAGACCTGCTCCAGCGGACCGCGACTCCAGCGCGCTTCGCGGGCCGCCCGATCGTCGCCGCGCCGAGGTCGTCGCGGCTGGTCGCCGGGGTCGGCGCGCGCTGCGCTGGCGGCGGTGCCTTCGCGGCGGCGGCGACGGATGCTTTATGGCGGCCGGCAACGGCGGCGTGCTCGGCAGGCGACGGTGATGGCGGCGGCGATCGCGCCGGCGAGCGTCGTTCCTAGAACGGCGCCGCCGCCAGCCGCCTCGGCGCGATCGAAAGGCGCGGGTCATGTGGGTCACCCTGCTGGAAGCCTTGGGCGCGGGCGCGCTGCTGGTCCTCATCGTCTGGTGGACGATGTTCTCTTCCGGGCCGGCGCCGCGGCGAGCGGCGCGGCGACGACGACCCAGCTGAACCCGGCAAGCGCGGGAGCGAACCGACGCGGCGGTCGGCGCGAGCGCGCGGTTGTCAGTGCAGCGCCGAGGCGAGCGTCAGGCCGAATCTCGCCGATCGGCGCATCGAACGGATGCGCGTCCTCGGTCATGCAGAAGAAGGTGCCGCGCATCGTGCCGTTCGGCGTCGCGATGCGCGTCCAGCTGGTGTACTCGAAGCGTCTCGCCGGGCTTCAGGACCGGCTGATGGCCGACGACGGCCAGGCCGCGCACTTCCTCGACGTGGCCGCTGGCGTCGCTGACGATCCAGTGGCGGGCGATCAGCTGGCGCGGTGACGTCGCCGCTGTTCTTGATCGTCACCGTGTAGGCGAACGCGTAACTTGCCCGTGTCGCGGTCCGACTGCTCGGGCAGGTGGCGGACGGCGACGCTGGTCGTGAACTCGGGGCTGGGCCATGAGCGCCGATTCTCGCGAGGCCATGCGGCGAGGCCGCGCGACCTAGAATCGATCGCGGCACCGCATGACGCAGCCTTCGCATCGCCCCCGAGCATTCTTTCGGCCGACTTCGCGCGGCTCGGCGACGAAGTGCGCGAGCGTCATCGCCGCCGGCGCCGACTGGATCCACTTCGACGTGATGGACAACCATTACGTGCCGAACCTGACGATCGGGCCGATGGTCTGCGCAGGCGCTCAGCCGCACGCGGCCAGGCCGACGGCACGACGGTGCCGATCGACGTCCACCTGATGGTCGAGCCGGTCGACGCGCTCGGCGCAGGCCTTCGCCGAGGCCGGCGCCGACCTGATCAGCTTTCATCCCGACGGCGAGCGCGCACGTCGACCGCACGCTGCAGCTGATCAGGGGCGCCGGCTGCCAGGCCGGCGCTGGTGTTCAACCCGGCGACGCCGATCGACGTGCTCGACTGGGTGATCGACAAGGTCGACCTGGTGCTCGTGATGAGCGTCAACCCGGGCTTCGGCGGCCAGAGCTTCATTCGCTTCGGCGCTGCAGCAAGCTCGAGCAGGCGCGCCAGCGCATCGACGCGAGCGGCCGCGACATCCGGCTCGAGGTCGACGGCGGCATCAAGGTCGACAACATCCGCGCGCGCTGCCGACGCCGGCTGCGACACCTTCGTCGCCGGCAGCGCGATCTTCGGCGCCGCCGACTACCGCGCGCGTGATCGCCGCGATGCGCGCCGCAGCTCGGCCGGCTGAAGCGGCGCACGGCGGCTCCGCGATGAGCCGCCGCGGCGCACGATCACGGCATGGCGACGTGCACGACGCGCACCACGACCACGGCGCGCGCACGGCACGCGACCATGCGCGCCGGCCACGGCCAGTCCGGCCACGGCCACGGCGCGCCCGACCTCGACCGCGCGTTCGCGATCGGCATCGCGATCAACGTCGCCTTCGTCGTCGGTCGAGGCGTTCTACGGCTGGCGCGCCGATTCGCTCGCGCTGCTCGCCGACGCCGGCCACAACCTCGGCGACGTCCTCGGCCTGGTCCTCGCCTGGGCCGGCGCGCTTCGCCGGCCGGCTCGCGCCCGACGAGCGCCATACCTACGGCTGGAAGCGGGCGTCGATCCTGGCCGCGTTCGCCAACTCGCTGCTGCTGCTGGTGGCGATCGGCTCTGCTCGCCTGGGCGGCGATCGGCCGCCTCGCGGCGCCGGCGCCGATCGCCGCCGGCACCGTGATGGTCGTCGCCGCGATCGGCATCGTCGTCAACGGCGCGCACCGCGCTGCTGTTCCTGCGCGGCCGCCACGACGACCTGAACGCGCGCGGCGCGTTCCTGCACATGGCCGCCGACGCGGCGGTCTCGGCCGGCGTCGTCGCCGCCGCCGCGCTCACGCTCTGGCTCGGCTGGACCTGGCTCGACCCGGTCGCGAGCCTGGCGATCGCGCTCGTCATCCTGGTACGGCACCTGGGGCTTGTTTCGCGACTCGCTGCACCTCATGTTCGACGGCGTGCCGACCTCGATCGACCTCGAAGCGGTCCGCGCCGAGCTCGCGGCGCTGCCCGGCGTCGCCTGCGTCAGCGACCTGCACGTCTGGGCCACCGGAACGACCGAGGTCGCGCTCGACCGCGCACCTGCGTGATGCCCGCCGGCCATCCGGACGACGCGTTCTTCCGCGCCGCCGCCGGCGCGCATGCGCGAGCGCTTCGCGATCGGCCACGTCACGCTGCAGGCAGCGACCGAGACGCTGATGACGCCGTGCGACGGCGCCGTAGGCGCCGCCGCGGCTCGCGGCGCACCGCGCGACGGCGCGTCGACCGACGCGATGAAATACAAGGACTACTACGAGACGCTCGGCGTGCCGCGCACGCGCGACCCAGGACGACATCAAGAAGGCCTACCGCAAGCTCGCCCGCAAGTACCACCCCGACGTCAGCAAGATGGCCGACGCCGAGTCGCGCTTCGAGGAGATCAACGAAGCCAACGAGGTCCTGAAGGACCCGGAGAAGCGCGCCGCCTACGACCAGATGGGCAGCAACTGGAAGGCCGGCCAGGAGTTCCAGCCGCCGCCGAACTGGGACGCCGGCTTCGAGTTCCGCGGCGGCCAGGGCGGCGCGGCCGTTCGGCGCGGGCGGCTCGTTCGGCGGCGGCGACGGGATTCGATCCGAGCGACTTCTTCGAGTCGCTGTTCGGCCGGCGCGGCGCCGGCGCCGGCGGCGCGCGCCGGCGCGGCCAGCGTCAGCAAGGCGAGGACCACCACGCCAAGGTCGCTGATCGACCTCGAGGACGCGTACCGCGGCGCCGAGCGCACGATCTCGCTGCGCGCGCCGGTCGAGACGCCGCGACGGGCGCATCGCGATGCAGGAGCGGACCCTCGACGTCCACATCCCGCAGCGGCATCCGCCCGGGCCAGCACCTGCGCCTGGCCGGGCAGGGCGCGCCCGGCGCAGGCGGCGGGCGCGGCCGGCGACCTGTACCTCGAGATCGAGTTCAACCCGCATCCGCGCTTTCGCGTCGAAGGCGCCGACGTCTACGTCGAGCTGCCGCTGGCGCCCTGGGAAGCGGCGCTCGGCGCGACCGTCGACGTGCCGACGCCCGAGGGCACGGTGCAGCTGACGATTCCGAAGGGCTCGCAGGCCGGCCGCAAGCTCCGCCTCAAGGGTCGCGGATTGCCAGGCAAGAACCCGGGCGATCTCTACGCGGTGCTGGCGATCGTGCTGCCGAAGGCCGACAGCGACGCGGGTCGTGCCGCCTACGAGAACCAGGCCCGGGCGTTCCCGGACTTCGATCCGCGCGCGCATCTGCAAGGATGACCTTTCATGAGTCGAACGATCTCCAGCGCGCTGCGCGGCAGCGTCGTCGAAGAGGAAGTGGAACTGACGGCGATCGAGCTCGGCCGGGCCTGCCGGACGACCGAGCAGCAGATCGAGGTCTGGGTCTCCGAGGGCGTGCTGCAGCCGAGCGGCGAGACGCGCGAGGCGTGGCGCTTCGGCGGCGACTCGCTCGCCGCGCATGCGCCTGGCGACGCGCCTGATGCAGGACCTCGAGATCAACTCGCGCCGGCGTCGCCCTCGCGCTCGATCTGCTCGACCGCATCGCCGAGCTCGAATCGCGCTTGCGGCGCTGACCGCGCATGCACATACCACGCTCCGGCGCGGACCTCTGCTGTCTCTCCGTCTGGCATCGGCCGCGACCGTCGGCCTGGCCGCCGGCTGCGCCGATGCCGAGGCGACGACGCTGCGCAGCGACGCCGGCGCGCTGTCGCGCGCGCAGATCGAAGCGATCGTCGCCAGCCCCGACCGCAGCGACGCCGATCGCCGCAACGACGTGCGCAGGAAGCCGGTCGAGATGCTCGCGTTCGTCGGCGCGCGCCCGGGGATGGTCGTCGCTCGACGTCGGCGCCGGCGGCGGCTACACGACCGAGCTGCTCGCGCGCGCCGTGGCGCCGAGCGGCCGCGTCTACAGCCAGACGCACGCGGCTGCCGGCGGCGACGCTCGCCGAGCGCGCCTGAAGACGCCTGCCGGTCGGCGCGAACATCGTTGCTCTGTCGTCCAGCCTCTGGACAATCCCGGTCCGCCGATGTCGGCTCCGGGCGGCCGTCGACCTCGTCACGCTGATGTTCAACTACCACGACCTCGGCGCCTCGGGCGTCGACCGCGCGCGCATGAACGCGGCGATCTTCGCGCGCGCTGAAGCCCGGCGGCGCTCTTCGTCGTCGCCGACCACGCCGGCCGCGCCGGCACCGGCATCTCGGAGTCGGGGACGCTGCATCGGGTCGAGGAGGTGCTGGTCCGGCGCGAGGTCGAGGCGGCGGGATTCCGCCTCGCCGCAGAGCGGCGATGTTCCTGCGCAACTCCGGCCGATCCGCGCGATCGCGAGGAGCCCGATCCGCCGCAGCCGAAGGACGAGTTCGTGCTCAGGTTCGTGAAGCCCCGACCCGCGCCTTGCGCGCCGCGCGGCGCGCACGCGCCGGCGATCGGCACGCCGGCGGCGGCCTTCACTTCCTTCAGCACCACGCTCGAGCGGATGTGCGTCACGCCGGGCAGCTGAACGCGGTGTCGTGCAGGAACGCCTCGTAGCTCTTGATGTCCTCGACCAGCACCATGATGCTGTAGTCGGCGGCGCCGGTCGTGCTGTAGCAGCTGACGATCTGCGGGCAGGCGGCGACGGCGCGCTCGAACTCGCGCACCGTGTTCTCGGTGTGCTGGGTCAGGTTGACCTCGGCGAGGACGCAGAGCGCCAGGCCGACGCTCTCGCGGTCGACCGCCGCGCCGTAGCCGCGGATCACGCCCGCCGCCTCCATGTCCTTGACCCGCTTCCAGCACGGCGTCGCGCTCAGGCCGACCGCGGCGGCGAGCTGCTGCACCGTCTGGCGCGAATCGCGCTGCAGCTCGGCGAGCAGGGCGCGGTCCTTGTCGTCGAGAACGTACATCGCGCATTTCTGGCGGATTGGAAGAACGACATTCTACGAATCGCCCAAAGACCGGGCGCAACGAGAAGCACTATTCTCCGTCGAGCTCAGCTAGATTGCTCGCTTCGGATCCGTCCCACGGAGGGCCGCCCATGCCAGCCTCGCTCGCCCGCCCCGACTACGCCCTCGCCGACAACCTCGGCGCCGCGTGCCGGCACCGTCTTCCTGACCGGCACCCAGGCGCTGATCCGCCTCGCGCTGATGCAGCGCGCGCGCGATGACGCCGCGCCGGCATCGCGTCGCAGGGCTTCATCAGCGGCTACCGCGGCTCGCCGCTCGGCATGGTCGACCTGCAGGCGTGGAAGGCCGCCGAAGCTGCTCGACGCCGCCGGCGTCAAGTTTCCTGCCGGCGATCAACGAGGAGCTCGGCGCGACCGCGGTGCTCGGCACGCAGCGGGTCGAGTCCGATCCCGAGCGCACCGCCGACGGCGTGTTCGCGATGTGGTACGGCAAGGGTCCGGGCGTCGACCGCGCCGGCGACGCGCTCAAGCACGGCAACGCCTACGGCTCGTCGCCGCACGGCGGCGTCCTCGTCGTCGCCGGCGACGACCACGGCTGCGTCTCGTCGTCGATGCCGCACCAGAGCGACGCGGCGATGCAGTCGTGGCACATGCCGGTGCTGGCGCCGGCCAACGTCGCCGAGTACCTCGAGTTCGGCCTCTACGGCTGGGCGCTGTCGCGCTTCTCGGGCAACTGGGTCGGCTTCACCGCGCTCTCGGAAGTCGTCGAGAGCGGATCGACGGTCGACCTCGACGAGACCAACGCGCGCGTCGCCGCGTGGAAGAACGGCGCCGAGGTCGCGGCGGCGACCGGCTTCGTCGCGTCCGGCCGACGGCCTGCACTACCGCTGGCCCGATCTGCCGTCGCTGAAGATCGAGGCAGCGCCTGCACGCCAAGCTCGATGCGGTGCGCGCGTTCGCGCAGGTCAATTCGATCGACCGCGACATCGTCGCAGCGCCGCGCGCGACGGTCGGCATCGTCACCTGCGGCAAGGCGCACTTCGACCTGCTCGAGGTGTTCCGCCGCCTCGACATCCCGCTCGCCGCGCTCGCCGACGCCGGCGTTCGCATCTACAAGGTCGGCCTCGCCTATCCGGTCGAGCCGACGCGCCTCGACGCGTTCGCCGACGGCGCTCGACGAGATCCTCGTCGTCGAGGAGAAGGCCGGCCTCGTCGAGCAGCAGCTGCGCGACCTGTTCTACAACCGCGCCGGTGCGGCCGACGGTCGTCGGCAAGCGCGACGCGGCGGGCCGGCCGCTCGTCATCGAGCTCGGCGAGCTGCGGCCGTCGCGCCTGATCGAGATCGTCGCGCGCTGGCTCGCCGGCGCGCTTCCGCGCAGCTCGACCGGCGCCACCTGGTGCGCGACTTCACCGTCCCCGAGCTGCTCTCGAACGTCAGCGACGCGGTCAAGCGCGTGCCCTACTTCTGCGCCGGCTGCCCGCACAACACCTCGACCAAGGTGCCCGAAGGCTCGCGCGCGCAGGCCGGCATCGGCTGCCACTTCATGGCGTCGTGGATGGACCGCGACACCGAGGGCCTGATCCAGATGGGCGGCGAGGGCGTCGACTGGGTCTCGCACGCGATGTTCACCAAGGTGCCGCACGTGTTCCAGAACCTCGGCGACGGCACCTACTACCACTCGGGCTATCTCGCGATCCGCCAGGCGATCGCGGCCGAGGACCAACGTCACCTACAAGATCCTGTTCAACGACGCCGTCGCGATGACCGGCGGCCAGCCGGTCGACGGCATCATCTCGCGTCGACGCGATCGCGCGCCAGGTCGAGGCCGAGGGCGCGACCAAGGTGCGTCGTGCTCTCCGACGACATCGCGAAGTACGACGCGATCCACGACCGAAGTTCCCGGCCGGCACCGAGTTCCACGACCGCGCCGAGCTCGACGCGGTGCAGCGGCGCCTGCGCGAGATGCCAGGGCGTGACCGATCCTGATCTACGAGCAGACCTGCGCCGCCGAGAAGCGCCGGCGCAGGAAGAAGGGCGAGCTGGTCGATCCGGCGCGGCGCCTCTTCATCAACGAGCGCGGTCTGCGAAGGCTGCGGCGACTGCTCGGTGCAGTCGAACTGCGTCGCCGTCGCTGCCGCTCGAGACCGAGCTCGGCAGGAAGCGCAAGATCGACCAGTCGAGCTGCAACAAGGACTACTCGTGCGCCAAGGGCTTCTGCCCGAGCTTCGTCGGCGTCGTCGGCGGTCGCTTGAAGAAGCGCCCGGCGCGCTCGCCGGCCCGGCGCGGCGCGCTTCGCGCGCTGGTCGACGAAGCTGCCGCTGCCCGCGCGCGCACGACTGGACCGGCCCGTACGACCTGCTCGTCACCGGCGTCGGCGGCACCGGCGTCGTCACCGTCGGCGCGGTGATCGCGATGGCGGCGCACCTCGAAGGCCATGTCGGCGAGCGTGCTCGACTTCATGGGCTTCGCGCAGAAGGGCGGCTCGGTGCTCTCGTTCGTGCGCCTCGCCGAGGACCAAGGCGGCGCTGAACCAGGTGCGCATCGACGCGCAGCAGGCCGACGCGGTGCTCGCCTGCGACGTCGTCGTCGCCGCCTCGGCCGACGCGCTGCAGACGGTGCGCCACGGCCGCACCCGCGTGCTCGCCAACCGGCACGAGATCCCGGTCGCCGAATCGCTCTCGAACCCGGATGCCGAGCCTGCAGGTCGAGCGCGCTGCTCGAGAAGATCGAGTTCGCCGCCGGCGCCGAGCGGGTCGAGACGATGGACGCGCAGCGCCTGGCGCGAAGAGTTCCTCGGCGACACGATCGTCTCCAACATCGTCGCGATGGGCTACGCCTGGCAGCGCGGCCTGGTGCCGGTCGGCCTGGCGGCGATGCAGCGCGCGATCGAGCTGAACGGCGTCGCGGTCGAGAGCCAACAAGGCGGCGTTCTCGCTCGGCCGGCTCGCCGCCGCCGACCCGGCGGCGGCGCGCGAGCTGCTGCACGAGCCCGACCCGGCGACGCGCACGCCGGAGACGCTCGACGAGCTGATCGAGCGCTCGGCGCGCTTCCTCGTCGCCTACCAGAACGCGGCCTACGCCGAGCGCTATCGCCGCGCAGGTCGCGGCGGTGCGCGCGCGCGAGCGAGGCGGTGCGTCGGCGCCGGCGCGGCGCTGCCGCTGACGCGCGCCGTCGCCGAGCAGCTGCGAAAGCTCATGGCCTACAAGGACGAGTACGAGGTCGGCCGCCTCTACACCGACGGCGAGTTCGCCAGAGGCGCTCGCCGAGCAGTTCGAGGGCGACGACCTGCGCCTCGAGTTCTACATGGCGCCGCCGGCGCTGGTGAAGCCGAAGGGCGCGGCGCGCGCAGCGCTGCCGAAGAAGGTGCCGCTTCGGGCCCTGGACTGTTGCCGCTGCTCAAGCTGCTGGCGCGCGGCAAGGCGCTGCGCGGCACCGCCGTTCGATCCGTTCGGCCGCACCGAGGAGCGCCGCCTCGAGCGGCGCCTGATCGCCGACTACGAGGCGCGCGTCGCCGAGCTGCTGGCCGGCCTCACGCCGGACAAGCACGGCGGTCGCGGTGGCGATCGCCAACGTGCCGGCGCAGATCCGCGGCTGCGGCCACGTCAAGCTGGCGAGCCTGGCGATCGCGCGGGCGCGCGAGAGCGAGCTGCTCAACCGCTTCGATCCCGAGCGCTATCCGCGTCCGACCGGCCCGGCCGTGGCGGGTCAGTTCCGCGGCATCCCGGTCACGTCGGCCTGACGCGTGCGCGCTCAGCGCCGGTCGCAGCAGCGCGGCAGGTACTTGCTCGAGCTTGGCGACCAGCGCCTCGCGCGTGAACGGCTTGACGATGAAGTCGGCGGCGCTGGCCTCCATGCTGCGCACCAGCGTGTCGAGGCGCGCCTCGCCGGTCAGCATGACGACGGGGATCGCCGCCAGGTCCGGCGTCGACTTGATCCGCTCGGTGAGCGCGACGCCGTCGCCGCCGGGCAGCATCACGTCCATCAGCACGAGGTCGGGGCCGACGGCGCTGATCGCGGTCGAACGCCGCCGCGCCGTCGGTCTCGAAGCACGAGGTCGATCGGCTCCGATTCGAGCATGCGCGGCGACGCAGCGTGCATGGCGACCTCGTCGTCCTCGACGACGAGGACGACTGAGTCGGCGGCTGCGCGCGCGGTGGCGCCGGTCGCCGCTGCTGCCGCTCGCGGCTGCCGTCTGGCGCACGCGCTGGCCGGCGGGCATCGCGCGCCGCGAGGCGGACGCTGGCCGCGAGCCGGTCCGGCATCGGCCGGTGCCGGGAAGTGCTGGACGTAGTCGTCGACGATGCCGTCCTGGCTCAGGCGCGCGCCGACGGCGGTGCCGGCGCTGTCGCAGAGGGCGAGCAGGAACGGTCGCGCGCCGGCCGTCGGCCGTGCAGCGCGAGCGCATCGCGCTCCGACGGCATCGAGCGAGTCGAGCGCGAGGATCGATCGCCCGGGCGCGGTGCGAGCGCGCCTGCGCCTGCGGTCGAGCTCATGGCAGGTCGCAGTCCGCCGGTGAACTCCTGGGCCGAGGCGACGCGGCCACGCCGCGGGCGATCTCGTCGTTGTCGACGACGAGAAGCGATGCGGAAGGGTCGGCGGGCCAGGCGGGGACGATGGCGGACCGGATTCTGTTCGCTGCCGTGGCGCTTGCCGGCGCTGCAGCGCCCGCGAACGTGACCAACGCACGCCACGCGGCCCGCCGACGCCGGCATGGGCCGGTGAGTCGACCTCGCTGCTACACTTTTGTGATGGTCACGCCTCCTTCCCGTCTCGCCGCCAGGTCGCCCGACCGGGGAGCCTGGCCCTGGCGTCGCTGCCGCGTCGTCGGCGCGACGCTGATCGCCCCCGGGCGTCGGCGCATCGCGCGCCCGGAGCTTCGTGCGGCGACTGCCGCCGGGCCCCACCTTCCAGACCCGACGCGCGCCGCGCGCGGCGCCGTGAGACGTGGAGACCTCGCCTCGCGAGCGAGGCATGCGATGACCGAACTCGAGTTCAAGAGCCTGGCGCTGCAAGGGCTTCAACCGCATTCCGCTGATCGCCGAAGGCGTTCGCCGACCTCGAGACGCCGCTGTCGCTCTACCTCAAGCTCGCCGGCGGCGCGGCCGGCGACGAGCGGCAGCCGCTACAGCTTCCTGCTCGAATCGGTGGTCGGCGGCGAGCGCTTCGGCCGCTACTCGTTCATCGGCCTGCCGGCGCGCACGCTGCTGCGCGTCGACCGGCTTTCGCACCGAGGTCGTCAGCGACGGTCGCGGTCGTCGAGACCGACGACGGCAACCCGCTCGACTTCATCGCCGCCTACCAGCAGCGCTTCCAGGTCGCGCTGCGGCCCGGGCTGCCGCGCTTCTGCGGCGGCCTGCGCTGGCTACTTCGGCTACGACGCGGTGCGCTACATCGAGCCGCGCCTGCGCGTCGGCAGCGCGGCGGCCGCTGCTGATCCGATCGGCACGCCCGACGTGCTGCTCGTCCAGTGCGAGGAAGCTCGCGGTCATCGACAACCTCTCGGGGCGGCTCTACCTCATCGTCTACGCCGACCCGGCGCGTGCCCGAGGCGTTCGCGACCGCGCGCCGGCGCCTCGCTCGCGCTCACCGACCGGCTGCGCGCGAGCGTCACCGCGCCGCCGGTCGAGCGCGGCCGCCGCCGAGCCGGTGCGGCGCGACTTCGCGAAGGAGCGACTTCCTCGCCGCCGTCGCTGCAGCGCCAAGGAGTACATCGCCGCCGGCGACCTGATGCAGGTGCAGGTCGGCCAGCGCCTGACGCAAGCGCTACGCCGAGCTCGCCGCTCAGCCTCTACCGCGCGCTGCGCTCGCTCAACCCGTCGCCGTACATGTACTTCTACGACATGGGCGACTTCCAGATCGTCGGCGCGTCGCCCGAGATCCTGGTGCGGCGCGAGGCGCACGCCGAAGCGGCGACAAGGTGACGATCCGGCCGCTCGCCGGCACGCGTCCGCGCGGCGCCGACGCCCGAGCACGACGCCGGCGCTCGAGGCCGAGCTGCGCGCCGACCCGAAGGAGCGCGCCGAGCACCTGATGCTGATCGACCTGGCGCGCAACGACATCGGCCGGATCGCCAAGACCGGCAGCGTCAAGGTGACCGAGGCGTTCGTCGATCGAGCGCTACTCGCACGTGATGCACATCGTCAGCAACGTCGAGGGCGCTGCTGCAAGGACGGCATGACCAACCTCGACGTGCTGCAGCGCGACCTTCCCGGCCGGCACGCTGACCGGCGCGCCGAAGATCCGCGCGATGGAGCTCATCGACGAGCTCGAGCCGGTCAAGCGCGGCGTCTACGGCGGCGCCTGCGGCTACCTCAGCTACGCCGGCGACATGGACGTCGCGATCGCGATCCGCACCGGCATCGTCAAGGACCAGACGCTGCTACGTGCAGGCGGCGGCCGGCGTGGTCGCCGACTCGGTGCCCGAGCTCGAGTGGCGGGAGACCGAGGCTAAGGCGCGCGCGCTGCTGCGCGCCGCCGAGCTGGTCGAGGAGGGGCTTCTGAGATGCTGCTTGATGATCGACAACTACGACAGCTTCACCTTCAACCTGGTCCAGTACTTCGGCGAGCTGGGCGAGGACGGTGCGCGTGTTCCGCAACGACGAGATCGACGTCGACGGGCATCGCCGCGCTGCGCGCCCGACGCGCTCGTGCTTCTCGCCCGGGCCGTGCACGCCGGCCGAGGCCGGCGTCTGCGTCGACGGCGATCCGCGCCTTCGCGGGCAAGCTGCCGATCCTCGGCGTCTGCCTCGGCCACCAGGCGATCGGCGCCGCGCTCGGCGGCAAGGTGGTTCGCGCCGCAGCGGCTGATGCACGGCAAGGCCGACGTGCGTCAGCACACGACGGCCGCGGCGTCTACGCCGGCGCTGCCGGAGCGCTTCTGCGGTGATCCGCTACCACTCGCTGGCGCATCGAGCGCGAGTCGCTGCCGGCGCGAGCTCGAGATCACCGTCGACCGCGAGCGACGGCGAGATCATGGGCGTTCGCCATCGCGGGCTGGCCGGCGACCGAAGACGCCGCTCGAGGGCGTGCAGTTCCATCCGGAGTCGATCCTCACCGAGCATGGCCACGCGATGCTCAAGAACTTCCTGGAGGCAGCGCGATGACGATCCACGCGTGGTCGACCTGCGCAGCGACACGGTGACGCGGTCCGACGCCGGCGATGCGCGCCGTCGATGGCCGACCGCGCCGAGGTCGGCGACGACGTCTTCGGCGACGACCCGACGCGTCAACGCGCTGCAGGAGAAGATCGCGGCGCTGCTCGGCAAGGAGGCGGCGCTCTACGTCGCCAGCGGCACGCAGAGCAACCTGGTCGCGATCATGAGCCACTGCGGCCGCGGCGACGAGTACATCGTCGGCCAGATGGCGCACACCTACCGCTGGGAAGGCGGCGGCGCGGCGGTGCTCGGCAGCGTCCAGCCGCAGCCGCTCGAGCACGAGGCCGACGGCTCGCTGGCGCTCGGCGGCGATCGAGGCGGCGATCAAGCCCGACGACGCGCACTTCGCGAAGAGCCGCCTGCTCTGCCTCGAGAACACGATCGGCGGCAAGGCGCTGCCGATCTCGCTACCTCGAGGCGGCGACGCGCGGCTCGCGAAGCAGCGCGGCCTGGCGACGCACCTCGACGGCGCGCGCCTCTTCAACGCCGCGGTCGCAGCTCGGCGCGATCCGCGCGCGACGGCGCGGCGATCGCGCGCCGTTCGACAGCGTCTCGGTCTGCTTCTCGAAGGGCCTGGGCGCGCCGGTCGGCTCGGCGCTGGTCGGCTCGCGCGAGTTCATCGCCGGCGGCGCACCGCTGGCGCAAGATGGTCGGCGGCGGCATGCGCCAGGCCGGCGTCGTCGCCGCCGCGGCGCTGCTACGCGCTCGAGCATCACGTCGACCGCCTCGCCGACGACCACGCGCTCGGCGCCCGCCTCGCCGAAGGCCTGCAGGGCCTGCCCGGCCTCACGGTCGAGCCGCCGCAGACCAACATCGTCTTCGCCGACCTGAACGGCGAGCGCGCCGCCGGCCTGATCGCGCACCTGAAGTCGCGCGGCGTGCTCGCCACGGGCCTCTATCGCCTGCGCTTCGTCACCCACCTCGACGTCGACGCCGAGGGCGTCGACCGCGCCGTCGGCCGCCGATGCGCGAGTACCTGCAACTGAACCGAGCGCGGAGACGCCCATGCCGATCTCGAACACCGACGCGCTGACGCGCACGATCGACCACCGCGAGATCTTCCACGACGAGATGCTCGTCGCTCGTGCGCCGCATCATGAGCGGCGAGATGTCGCCGGTGATGATGGCCGCGGTGCTGGTCGGCCTGCGCGTCAAGAAGGAGACGATCGGCGAGATCACCGCCGCGGCGCAGGTGATGCGCGAGTTCTCGACCAAGGTCGAGGTGCAGGACCGGACGCACCTGGTCGACATCGTCGGCACCGGCGGCGACGGCTCGCACACCTTCAACATCTCGACCTGCAGCGATGTTCGTCGCCGCCGCCTGCGGCGCGCGCGTCAGCAAGCACGGCAACCGCAGCGTCTCGAGCAAGTCCGGCAGCGCCGACGTGCTCGAGGCGCTCGGCGCTGCCGCTGACGCTGACGCCGGCAGCAGATCGCCGCCTCGATCGAGGCGACCGGCATCGGCTTCATGTTCGCGCCCAACCACCATCCGGCGATGAAGAACGTCGGCGCCGGTGCGGAAGGAGCTCGGCGTCCGCACGATCTTCAACATCCTCGGGCCCGCTCACCAACCCGGCCGACGCGCCGAACATCCTGATGGGCGTGTTCCATCCCGACCTGGTCGGCATCCAGGTGCGCGCGCTGCAGCGCCTCGGCGCCGAGCACGCCGTCGTCGTCTACGGCAAGGACGGCATGGACGAGGTCTCGCTCGGCGCGGCGACGATGGTCGGCGAGCTCAAGGACGGCGAGGTGCGCGAGTACGAGATCCATCCCGAGGACTTCGGCCTGACGATGGCGAGCAACCGGGCGCTGCGCGGTCGAGACGCCGGCGCAGTCGAAGGCGATGCTCGAGGCGGTGCTCGCCGACGAGCCGGGCGCGGCGCGCGACATCGTCGTCCTCAACGCCGGCGCGGCGCTGTACGCGGCCAACGTCGCGCCGACGCTCGCCGACGGCGTGCGCCGGGCGCGCGCGGCGATCGCCGACGGCTCGGCGCGCGCCAAGCTCGACCAGTTCATCGCCTTCGCGCACGGCAGGCCAAGGAGCTGAGGCGCGATGAGCGAACGACATCCTCGAGCGCATCGTCGCGGTCAAGCGCGACGAGGTCGCGGCGGCGCGAGCGCGCGCGCGACCTCGCCGTCGCTGCGCGCGCGCGGCCGAGGCGCTAGGCGGCGCGCGCGACTTCGTCGCCGCGTTGCGGCGCGCGGATCGACGCGGGCGAGCGCCGCGGTGATCGCCGAGATCAAGAAGGCGAGCCCGAGCAAGGGCGTGCTGCGCGGCCGACTTCCGGCCGGCCGAGATCGCCGCGAGCTACGAGCGGCACGGCGCCGCGGCGCTGAGCGTCCTGCACCGACGCGCCGTTCTTCCAGGGCTCGCGGCCGACGTACCTCGCGGCGGCGCGCGCGGCGACGTGCGCTGCCGGCGCTGCGCAAGGACTTCATCGTCGACGCCGTAGCAGGTGTTCGAGTCGCGCGCGATGGGCGCCGACTGCGATCCTGCTGATCGCCGCCGTCGCTCGACGACGCCGAGCTGCGCCGACTTCGAGGCGATCGCGCTCGCGCTCGGCATGGCGGTGCTGGTCGAGGTCCACGACGAGCGCCGAGCTCGAGCGCGCGCTGCGCCTTGCGCACGCCGCTGCGTCGGCATCAACAACCGCAACCTGCGCACCTTCGAGGTCATCGCTCGAGACGACGCTGGCGCTGCTGCCGCGCGATCCCGGCCGGGCGCGCTCGTCGTCACCGAGAGCGGCATCCGGCGCGCCGGCCGACGTCGCGCGGCATGCGCGCCGCCGGCGTGCGACGCCTTCCTGGTCGGCGAGGCGTTCATGCGCGCCGCGGATCCGGGCGTCGCGCTCGCCAGCCTGCTCGCGTGAAGGCGAGGCGATCTCGACGCGGCGTTGGCGTCGCTGCCGCCGGCGTGGGCGGCCGTGCTTCCGGGCTGGACGCGCGAGCGGCTGCGGCGCGGTCGCGGCGCGTGCGTCGATGCGGTCTCGGGCGACCGGCCGATCGCTCCCGAGGATCCGTTGCGCGCGCTTGCGCCTGGTCGATCGCCGGACGCGGTCAAGGTCGTGGTCATCGGCCAGGACCCGTACCCGACCGCCGGCCATGCCGACGGCCTGGCGTTCTCGGCCGGCAAGGGCCGGCCGCGCTCGCTGGCGCGGGTCTTCGAGTTGCTGGCCGAGACGCCCGGCCGGGCTTCCAGCCGCCCGAGGTCTGGCGCTCGACGCCTGGGCGCGCCAGGGCGTGCTGCTGCTCAATCCGGTGCTGACGGTCGAGGTCGGCGCGCACGCGGCAGCCACATGCGACTGTGGTTGGCAGGCGCTCACTCGTCGAGATCGTCGCACACCTTAGTCGAACGCGAGCGTCGCCGCCGGTCTTCCTGCTCTGGGGTGCCAAGGCGCAGCGCGTTCTGGGCCGGCGCCGACGCCGCGGATCGCCGCGCGGTGCTTGGCTGACCCGCCATCCCGTCCTACGACTTCGACCGCACGCTTCATGGCCGAGGGCAATCATTTCGCGCGCCACGGCCCACCTCGTCGACTGGTGGGAGATCGGACCGAAAGCGCCCGGAGGCCGTGCTATAGTCACCGGGTTCGTCTCGGAGGGGTGCCCGAGTGGCTAAAGGGGGCAGACTGTAAATCTGTTGGCTTACGCCTACGCTGGTTCGAATCCAGCCTCCTCCACCACGACAAACTGCTGTTCTTCGCTTCAGTTCCTCGGCGCGCGCAGACGCGTGGCGCGGCCTCCCAGAGCGGGAGTAGTTCAATGGTAGAACCCTAGCCTTCCAAGCTAATGACGCGGGTTCGATTCCCGTCTCCCGCTCCAGTTCGACAAGCGCTTCGAACCGTCGCCGAGCTCTTTTCAAACTGAAGGTCGACTGGGCGGCTCCAAGGGCGCTGTTCGGAAGGCCCATGTGGCTCAGTGGTAGAGCACTCCCTTGGTAAGGGAGAGGTCGCGCGTTCGATCCGCGCCATGGGCACCAAGTGCTGCGTAAGCAGACAGGACAGCCGAGTCGCAAGCGACCCTTGCAGGCAAGCAAGCCCGCTGTCCTGGGAGATTCGAATGGCAAAGAGCAAATTCGAGCGCACCAAGCCGCACGTGAACGTGGGGACCATTGGGCACGTCGACCACGGCAAGACGACCTTGACGGCGGCGCTGACGATCGGTGCTGAGCAAGCTGTTACGGCGGCGAGGCCAAGGCGTACGACCAGATCGACGCGGCGCCCGAAGAGAAGGCGCGCGGCATCACCATCAACACCGCCCACGTCGAGTACGAGACCAAGAACCGCCACTACGCCCACGTCGACTGCCCCGGGCACGCCGACTACGTCAAGAACATGATCACCGGCGCGGCCCAGATGGACGGCGCCATCCTGGTCGTGCTCGGCCGCCGACGGCCCCATGCCGCAGACCCGCGAGCACATCCTCCTGGCGCGCCAGGTGGGTGTTCCCTACATCATCGTCTACATGAACAAGTGCGACATGGTCGACGACGCCGAGCTCCTGGAGCTCGTCGAGATGGAAGTGCGCGAGCTCCTCGACAAGTACGAATTCCCCGGCGACGCCACCCCGATCATCCACGGCTCGGCCAAGCTCGCCCTGGAAGGCGACAAGGGCGAGCTCGGCGAAGGCTCGATCCTGAAGCTCGCCGAAGCCCTCGACACCTACATCCCCGAGCCCGAGCGCGCCATCGACGGCGCCTTCCTGATGCCGGTCGAAGACGTCTTCTCCATCTCCGGGCGCGGCACCGTCGTCACCGGCCGGGTCGAGCGCGGCGTCATCAAGGTCGGCGAGGAAATCGAGATCGTCGGCATCACCCCGACGCAGAAGACCACCTGCACCGGCGTCGAGATGTTCAGAAAGCTGCTCGACCAGGGCCAGGCGGGCGACAACGTCGGCATCCTGCTGCGCGGCACCAAGCGCGAAGAAGTCCAGCGCGGCCAGGTGCTGTGCAAGCCCGGCTCGCGTCAAGCCGCACACCCACTTCACGGCCGAGATCTACGTCCTCAGCAAGGAAGAGGGCGGCCGGCACACGCCGTTCTTCAACAACTACCGGCCCCAGTTCTACTTCCGCACGACCGACGTGACCGGCGCGGTCGAGCTGGCCAAGGACAAGGAGATGGTGATGCCGGGCGACAACGTCTCGATCACCGTCAAGCTGATCGCCCCGATCGCCATGGAAGAGGGCCTGCGCTTCGCCATCCGCGAAGGCGGCCGAACCGTCGGCGCCGGCGTCGTCGCGAAGATCCTGGAGTGAAGTCGAACCAACAGGGGCGTAGCTCAATTGGCAGAGCGCTGGTCTCCAAAACCAGAGGTTGGGGGTTCGATGCCCTCCGCCCCTGCCACGGCAGGGCAAGACTCCAGCAGCGGCTTCGAAGGCGCCGCCCGGTAACGATCACACATGGCAAATCCAACATCACAGCTCCCGTCGAGACCGATCTCGACCGGCGCCGACAAGGCCAAGCTCGCCGATCGCCGGCGGTGCTGGTCGTTGGCGCGGTCGTGGCGTTCTACGCGCTCGGCCAGCAGGACCTGTGGCTGCGCGTCGCCGCGCTGCTCGTCCTGATGGTCGTCGCCGCGGCGACCGTTCTTCACCGTCCGAGCCCGGCAAGCAGCTGATCGCCTACGGCCAGGACTCGATCCGCGAGGTCAAGAAGGTCGTCTGGCCGACGCGCAAGGAAGCGCTGCAGATGACCGGCTACGTGTTCGCCTTCGTCGTCGTGATGGCGCTCTTCCTCTGGCTCACCGACAAGACGCTCGAGTGGGTGCTGTACGACCTCGTCCTCGGCTGGAAGCGCTAAGGAGCCATGCAAGTGACTGCAACGACGCGAAGCACGCACGCTGCGAGCCCCGAGTCGTTCGCGCCGACCGCGGCGACAAGCGCTGGTACGTCGTCCACGCCTATTCGGGCATGGAAAAGGCCGTCGAGCGCAACCTGCGCGAGCGCGATCGACCGCTCGGAGATGAAGGAGAAGTTCGGCCGCATCCTGGTGCCGATGGAAGAGGTCGTCGAGCTGAAGAACGGCAAGAAGTCCGGTCAGCGAGCGGCGTTTCTTTCCCGGCTACGTGCTGGTCGAGATGGAGATGGGCGACGACACCTGGCACCTCGTCAAGCACACGAGCAAGGTCACGGGCTTCGTCGGCGGCGCCAAGACGCGGCCCTCGCCGATCTCCGAAGCCGAGGTGCTGAAGATCGTCTCGCAGATGCAGGAAGGCGTGGAGAAGCCACGCCCGAAGGTGCAGTGGGAAGTGGGCGAGATGGTCCGCATCAAGGAAGGCCCGTTCACCGATTTCAACGGCTCGGTCGAGGACGTCAACTACGACAAGTCGAAGGTCCGCGTCGCCGTCACGATCTTCGGCCGGGCGACCCCGGTCGAGCTCGATTTCGCCCAGGTCGAAAAGGTCTGATTCACCGGCGGGAGACGGGCGCCACCCGGCGTCTCCCGCCGTTCGCGTTTCCGGGTGACAGGACGAGGAGCCGAGCAGGATTCGTCCTGCAAGGCGCTTGAACTCGAAACAAGGAGCCATTCATGGCAAAGAAAGTCGTCGGCTACATCAAGCTGCAAGTGCCTGGCCGGCAAGGCGAACCCGTCGCCGCCGATCGGCCCGGCGCTCGGCCAGCGCGGTCTCAACATCATGGAGTTCTGCAAGGCGTTCAACGCCCAGACCCAGGGCATGGAGCCGGGCCTCGTGCTGCCGGTGGTCGATCACCGCGTTACGCCGACAAGTCGTTCACCTTCATCCTCAAGACGCCGCCGGCGTCGGTGCTGATCAAGAAGGCGCTGAAGCTCGAGAAGGGCTCGTCCAAGCCGCACCTCGACAAGGTCGGCAAGCTCACCCGCGGCCAGGTCGAGGAGATCGCCAAGGCCAAGCAGCGCGACCTGACGGGCGCCGACCTCGAAGCCGCCGTCCGCACCGTCGCCGGCACCGCGCGCTCGATGGGCATCACCGTGGAAGGAGTGGTCTGACCATGGCCACCGACAACAGCAAAGCCGCAAGCTCACCAAGCGCCAGAAGGCGATGGCGGGCAAGGTCGACAGCACCAAGCTCTATCCGCTCGACAACGCGCTCGCGCTCGTCAAGGAATGCGCCACCGCGAAGTTCGACGAGTCGATCGACGTCGCCGTCCAGCTCGGCATCGACGCCAAGAAGTCCGACCAGGTCGTTCGCGGCGCGGTCGTGATGCCCTCCGGCACCGGCAAGACCAAGCGCGTCGCCGTGTTCGCCCAAGGCGCCAAGGCCGAGGAAGCCAAGGCCGCCGGCGCCGACATCGTCGGCATGGACGACCTCGCCGCCGAGATCAAGGCCGGCAAGATGGACTTCGACGTCGTCATCGCCTCGCCCGACACGATGCGCGTCGTCGGCACGCTCGGCCAGATCCTCGGCCCGCGCGGCCTGATGCCGAACCCGAAGGTCGGCACGGTCACGCCCGACGTCGCCCAGGCCGTCCGCAACGCCAAGGCCGGCCAGGTGCAGTTCCGGGTCGACAAGGCCGGCATCATCCACGCGACGATCGGCCGCCGCTCGTTCGACGACCGACAAGCTGGTCGCCAACCTGCGCGCGCTGATCGAGGCGCTGAACAAGTCCAAGCCGGCGTCGAGCAAGGGCATCTATCTGCGGAAGGTCGCGCTGTCGTCGTCGATGGGCGTCGGCGCCCGGGTCGACCTGGCGTCGATCAACGCCCCGCGCCGGCGCAAGCGGCCTGATCGAAGTTAACGTTGGGTCGCCGCAGGCGGCGACCGCCGACGAGATGGTGGGCCGTGGCAGCTCGGGAAACCGGGTGCCGCAGGTCATCGAAGACCGCTGGTGCAGCTCCTTCGGGGCTGCTTAATGGCCAGCGCAGATGGCGGTCCCGCCGAAGAGGAATCGAAGTTCCTGTTCGGAAGGTCGCTGAACCGAAGCGCCCGAAGCCGATCGCGGCCGGGGCGCGTGACGGAAGGAGGGAACTCTTGAGTCTCAATCGCAACGAGAAACAGACCGTGGTGACGGACGTGGCGGCCCAGGTGGCCCGCTCGCAGACGCTCGCCCTGGCCGAGTACCGTGGCATGACCGTCGACACACCTGAACGCGCTGCGCAAGACGGCGCGCGAGAAGGGCGTTTATCTTCACGTGCTGAAGAATTCGCTCGCTCGCCGCGCCGTCGCAGGGCACGCCGTTCGAGGTGGCGTCGGCCAGCATGGTCGGCCCGCTGATCTACGGTTTCTCCGAGGACGCGGTCGCCGCGGCGAAGGTCGCTTCGACTTCGCCAAGACGAACGACAAGCTGATCGTCAAGGCCGGCGCCCATGCCGGCAAGGCGCTCGACGCCAAGGGCGTGCAATCGCTGCGCCTCGATCCCGTCGAAGGAAGTGCTGCTGCTCGCAGCTGCTCGGCCTGATGCAGTCGCCGATCGCGCGGATGGCCCGCGTGCTCGCGGTGCTGGCCGAAAAGCGCGCCGCCGGCGCCCGGCCAGGCTGCGCCGGCCGCCGAAGCCGCGCCCGCGGCAGCTTGATCCTCGAACGCCACAGCAACCATCTATCTGAACTGGAATATCAAATGGCATTCGATAAAGACGCATTCATCTCCGCCCTCGACAGCATGTCGGTGATGGAGCTCAACGACCTGGTCAAGGCGATCGAAGAGAAGTTCGGCGTCTCGGCCGCGGCGATGGCCGCGCCGGGCGGCGGCGGCGGTGGCGGCGGTGCCGCCGCGGCCGGTGGCCGAAGAGCAGACCGAGTTCACGCTCATGCTGACCGAGATCGGCGCCAACAAGGTGCAGGTCATCAAGGCGGTGCGCGAGCTGACCGGCCTGGGCCTGAAGGAAGCCAAGGACCTGGTCGACGCGCCCCGAAGCCCGTCAAGGAAGCGATGGCCAAGGCCGACGCCGAAGCCGGCAAGAAGAAGCTCGAGGACGCCGGCGCCAAGGCCGAACTGAAGTAAGCACTCGTCAGTGCGACGGGCTGGACGCCGGTTTCGGCTCCCGGCCTCTCGCGCTTTCCGGCGGGCCGGATGGCCCTTTCGAAAGCACCTGAAAGGGCCTCGCCCGACAATCGGGGTCCTTCCAGGTGATTTCGAAAGATAGTTCCTTGATCCGACTGCAAGGAACGGGTTTGGTCGGGCTCCGGTGCAACGCCGGGGTTGTCCGCCAGCGGCAGGTAGTGGCCTGCCACCAAGCTTCGAGCGCAAGGCTCGAAAGACAGTCGCCTTCGGAAGGCCGCGGCAGCACGCGGTATTCCTGAACGGAGTGTTCATGGCGCAGCAAGCAATTCCCTATTCCTACACCGAGAAGAAGCGCATCCGCAAGAGCTTCGGCAAGCGCGAGAGCGTTCTCAACGTGCCCTATCTGCTGACGATGCAGAAGGACTCGTACGTCGCCTTCCTGCAGAAGGACGTCCATCCGCAAAAGCGCAAGCCCGAAGGGCTTGCAGGCGGCGTTCCTCTCCGCGTTCCCGATCGTCTCGCACAACGGTTACGTCGAGATGAAGTTCATCGAGTTCAACATGGCCAAGCCCGCGTTCGACACGCGGGAGTGCCAGCAGCGCGGCCTGACCTACGCCGCCGCCGTTCGGGCGAAGCTGCAGATGATCATCTATGACCGCGAGTCGGCGCAGGCCAAGACGGTCAAGGAGATCAAGGAGCAGGAGGTCTACATGGGCGAGGTGCCGCTCGATGACCGACTACGGCTCGTTCATCGTCAACGGCACCGAGCGCGTGATCGTCTCGCAGCTGCACCGTTCGCCGGGCGTGTTCTTCGAGCACGACAAGGGCAAGACGCACTCGAGCGGCAAGCTCCTGTTCTCGGCGCGGATCATTCCCTACCGCGGCTCGTGGCTCGACTTCGAGTTCGACCCGAAGGACATCCTCTACTTCCGCGTCGACCGCCGCCGCAAGATGCCGGTGACGATCCTGCTGAAGGCGATCGGCCTGAATCCGGAAGCGATCCTCGCCAACTTCTTCGTCTTCGACAACTTCCGCCTGATGGACACGGGCGCGCAGCTCGAGTTCGTGGCCGATCGCCTGCGCGGCGAGATCGCCCGCTTCGACATCACCGACAAGAACGGCAACGTCATCGTCGAGAAGGACAAGCGCATCACCGCGCGCCACGTGCGCGCAGATCGAGCAGTCCGAGACCAAGTTCATCTCGGTGCCCGAGGACTACCTCGTCGGCCGCGTGCTGGCGCGCAACGTCGTCGATGCCGACACCGGCGAGATCCTGGCCAAGGCCAACGACGAGCTGACCGACACGGTGCTGAAGAAGCTGCGCGTCGGCCGGCGTCAAGGAAATCCCGGCGCTCTACACCAACGAGCTCGACGAAGGCGCCTACATCTCGCAGACGCTCGCGTCCGACGAGACCGCCGACCAGCTCGCGGCGCGCGTCGCCATCTACCGCATGATGCGGCCCGGCGAGCCGCCGACCGAAGACGCGGTCGAGGCCCTGTTCCATCGCCTGTTCTACTCGGCCGACACCTACGACCTGTCGCGCGTCGGCCGGATGAAGTTCAACGCCCGGGTCGGCCGCGACGCGCCGAAGGCGCGATGACGCTGTCGAACGAGGACATCCTCGACGTCGTCAAGATCCTGGTCGAGCTGCGCAACGGCCGCGGCGAGGTCGACGACATCGACCACCTCGGCAACCGGCGCGTGCGCTGCGTCGGCGAGCTGGCCGAGAACCAGTACCGCTCGGGCCTCGCCCGGATCGAGAAGGCGGTCAAGGAGCGTCTCGGCCAGGCCGAGACCGAAGCCCTGATGCCGCACGACCTGATCAACTCGAAGCCGATCTCGGCGGCGCTGAAGGAATTCTTCGGCGCTTCGCAGTTGAGCCAGTTCATGGACCAGACCAACCCGCTCAGCGAGATCACGCACAAGCGGCGCGTCTCGGCCCTGGGCCCGGGCGGTCTGACTCGTGAGCGCGCCGGCTTCGAAGTCCGCGACGTGCACCCGACGCACTACGGCCGGGTCTGCCCGATCGAGACGCCGGAAGGCCCGAACATCGGCCTGATCAACTCGCTCGCCCTGTACGCGCAGCTCAACGAAGTACGGCTTCCTCGAGACGCCGTACCGCCGGGTCGCCGACGGCAAGGTGACGAGACCAGATCGACTACCTGTCGGCGATCGAGGAAGGCAAGTACGTCATCGCCCAGGCGAGCGCGACGCTCGACACCGAAGGCAAGCTGGTCGACGAGCTGGTCTCGGCGCGCGACAACGGCGAATCGGTGCTGACCTCGGCCGAGCGGATCCAGTACATGGACGTCGCGCCGACGCAGATCGTCTCGGTCGCCGCCTCGCTGGTGCCGTTCCTCGAGCACGACGACGCGAACCGCGCGCTCATGGGCGCGAACATGCAGCGCCAGGCCGTTCCGACCCTGCGCCCGGAAAAGGCGTTCGTCGGCACCGGCGTCGAGCGCGTCGCCGCCAAGGACTCGGGCACCGTCGTCGCCGCCAAGCGCGGCGGCGTCGTGGACTACGTCGACACCAACCGCATCGTCATCCGCGTCAACGACAAGGAGACGGTGTCGGGCGAGGTCGGCGTCGACATCTACAACCTGATCAAGTACCAGCGCTCGAACCAGAACACGAACATCCACCAGCGCCCGATCGTCAAGCGCGGCGACAAGGTCGACGCCGAGGACATCATTGCCGACGGCGCCTCGACCGACATCGGCGAGCTGGCGCTCGGCCAGAACATGCTGGTCGCGTTCATGCCCTGGAACGGCTACAACTTCGAGGACTCGATCCTCATCAGCGAGCGCGTGATCGCCGAAGACCGCTACACCTCGATCCACATCGAGGAGCTGGTGGTCATGGCGCGCGACACCAAGCTGGGCGCCGAGGAAATCACCCGCGACATCCCGAACCTGGCGGAGAACCAGCTCGCTCGTCTCGACGAGTCGGGCATCGTCTACGTCGGCGCCGAAGTGAACCCGGGCGACACGCTCGTCGGCAAGGTCACGCCCAAAGGGCGAGACGACGCTGACGCCGGAAGAAAAGCTGCTGCGCGCGATCTTCGGCGAGAAGGCTTCGGACGTGAAGGACACGTCGCTGCGCGTCGACCAGGGCACCAACGGCACGGTCATCGACGTGCAGGTGTTCACCCGCGAAGGCATCCAGCGCGACAAGCGCGCCCAGCAGATCATCGACGACGAGCTGAAGCGCTATCGCCTCGACCTGAACGACCAGCTGTCGCATCGTCGAGGCCGACGCGTTCGACCGGATCGCCAAGCTCCTGGTCGGCAAGCCCGCCAACGGCGGCCCGAACAAGATCGCCAAGGGCACGGTGATCGACAAGGCGCTACCTCGACAGCGTCGAGAAGTACCACTGGTTCGACATCCGCCCGGCCGACGAGGACCTGGCCAACCAGCTCGAGTCGATCAAGAACTCGCTCGAGCAGACGCGGACCATAGCTTCGACAGCGCGTTCGACAACAAGAAGAAGAAGCTGACGCAGGGCGACGAGCTGCCCGCGGGCGTGCTGAAGATGGTCAAGGTCTACCTGGCCGTCAAGCGCCGCCTGCAGCCGGGCGACAAGATGGCCGGCCGGCACGGCAACAAGGGCGTGGTCTCGAAGGTCGTTCCGGTCGAAGACATGCCGTACATGGCCGACGGCACGCCGTGCGACATCGTGCTGAATCCGCTCGGCGTGCCGTCGCGGATGAACGTCGGCCAGGTGCTCGAGGTTCACCTCGGCTGGGCCGGCAAGGGCATCGGCCAGCGGATCGGCGACATGCTGCAGAAGGAGGCCAAGGTGGCCGAGCTGCGCAAGTTCCTCGACGAGCTGTACAACAAGTCGGGCGGCAAGACCGAGCGCCTCGATCACCTCTCGGACGCCGAGATCAGCGAGATGGCGCAGCAACCTCTCCACCGGCGTGCCGTTCGCGACGCCGGTGTTCGACGGCGCCGCCGAAGAGGAGATCCGGGCGATGCTCAAGCTCGCCTATCCGGACAGACATCGCCAAGGCCAAGGGCCTGACCGCGACGCGGACGCAGGCGACGCTGCACGACGGCCGCACCGGCGATCCGTTCGAGCGGCCGGTCACGGTCGGCTACATGCACGTGCTGAAGCTGCACCACCTGGTCGACGACAAGATGCACGCGCGCTCCACCGGCCCGTACAGCCTCGTCACGCAGCAGCCGCTCGGCGGCAAGGCGCAGTTCGGCGGCCAGCGCTTCGGCGAGATGGAGGTCTGGGCGCTCGAAGCCTACGGCGCCAGCTACGTCCTGCAGGAGATGCTGACCGTGAAGTCGGACGACGTGAACGGCCGGACCAAGGTCTACGAAAGTCGATCGTCAAGGGCGAGCACGCGATCGAGGCCGGCATGCCGGAGTCGTTCAACGTGCTGGTCAAGGAAATCCGTTCGCTCGGGCATCGACATCGAGCTCGAGCGCAACTAATGAGAAAGAAGGAAGAATCAGAAGAAGCATGAAGGGTTTGCTTGATCTGTTCCGCCAGTTCACTCCTGATGAGCATTTCGATGCCATCAAGATCGGCCTGGCTTCAGCCCGAGAAGATTCGGTCCTGGTCGTTCGGCGAAGTCAAAAGCCCGAGACCATCAACTACCGCACCTTCAAGCCGGAGCGCGACGGCCTGTTCTGCGCCAAGATCTTCGGCCCGATCAAGGACTACGAGTGCCTGTGCGGCAAGTACAAGCGCCTGAAGCACCGCGGCGTGATCTGCGAGAAGTGCGGCGTCGAGGTCACCCAGACCAAGGTGCGGCGCGAGCGCATGGGTCACATCGACCTGGCGGCGCCGTGCGCGCACATCTGGTTCCTGAAGTCGCTGCCGTCGCGCCTGGGCCTCGTGCTCGACATGACGCTGCGCGACATCGAGCGCGTGCTGTACTTCGAGGCGTACGTGGTCGTCGACCCGGGCATGACGCCGCTGAAGAAGTTCTCGATCATGACCGAGGACGACTACGACGCGAAGCGCACCGAGTACGGTGACGAGTTCATCGCCCTGATGGGCGCCGAGGGCGTGCACAAGCTGCTGGCCGAGATCGACCTCGACGTCGAGATCGACAAGCTGCGCAACGACATGACCGGCTGCGAGCTGAAGGTCAAGAAGAACTCGAAGCGCCTGAAGGTGATGGAGGCCTTCAAGAAGTCGGGCATCAAGCCGCAGTGGATGGTGATGGAGGTCCTGCCGGTCGCTGCCGCCGGACCTGCGCCCGCTGGTTCCGCTCGACGGCGGCCGCTTCGCCACCTCCGACCTGAACGACCTGTATCGCCGCGTCATCAACCGCAACAACCGCCTGGCGCGGCTGCTCGAGCTGAAGGCGCCGGAGATCATCGTCCGCAACGAGAAGCGGATGCTGCAGGAAGCGGTCGATTCGCTGCTCGACAACGGCCGTCGCGGCAAGGCGATGACCGGCGCCAACAAGCGCGCCCTCAAGTCGCTCGCCGACATGATCAAGGGCAAGATCGGGTCGCTTCCGCCAGAACCTGCTGGGCAAGCGCGTCGACTACTCGGGCCGCTCGGTCATCGTCGTCGGCCCGACGCTCGAAGCTCCACCAGTGCGGCCTGCCGAAGCTGATGGCGCTCGAGCTGTTCAAGCCGTTCATCTTCTCGCGCCTCGAAGCCATGGGCATCGCGACGACGATCAAGGCGGCGAAGAAGGAAGTCGAGTCCGGCACGCCGGTGGTCTGGGACATCCTCGAGGAGGTCATCAAGGAGCACCCGGTCCTGCTGAACCGCGCGCCGACGCTGCACCGCCTGGGCATCCAGGCGTTCGAGCCGGTGCTGATCGAAGGCAAGGCGATCCAGCTGCATCCGCTCGTCTGCGCGGCGTTCAACGCCGACTTCGACGGCGACCAGATGGCCGTGCACATTCCGCTGTCGATCGAAGCGCAGATGGAAGCCCGCACGCTGATGCTGGCTTCGAACAACGTCCTGTTCCCGGCCAACGGCGAGCCGTCGATCGTGCCGTCGCAGGACGTGGTGCTGGGCCTGTACTACGCCACGCGCGAGCGCATCAACGGCAAGGGCGAAGGCATCATCTTCTCCGACGTCGCCGAAGTGCAGCGCGCGCTCGACAACGAGCAGGTCGAGGTCACGGCCAAGATCGCGGTGCGCCTGACCGAGTACGAGAAGGACAAGGATACGGGCGAGTTCACGGCGGTGACCAAGCTGGTCGACACCACCGTCGGCCGGGCGCTGCTGTCGGAGATCCTGCCGAAGGGCCTGCCGTTCTCGAACCTGAACAAGGCGCTGAAGAAGAAGGAAATCTCGCGCCTGATCAACACCTCGTTCCGCAAGTGCGGTCTGAAGGAAACGGTCGTCTTCGCCGACAAGCTGCTGCAGGCGGGCTTCCGGCTGGCGACGCGCGCCGGCATCTCGATCTGCATCGACGACATGCTGGTGCCGAAGGAGAAGCCCGGCCTGATCGAGCGCGCCGAGAAGGAAGTCAAGGAGATCGAGCAGCAGTACGTCTCGGGCCTCGTGACCTCCGGCGAGCGCTACAACAAGGTGGTCGACATCTGGGGCAAGACCGGCGACGAGGTCGGCAAGGTCATGATGGCGCAGCTCTCGAAGCAGAAGACCACCGACCGCCACGGCAAGCAGGTCGACCAGGAGTCGTTCAACTCCATCTACATGATGGCCGACTCGGGTGCGCGCGGTTCCGCCGCGCAGATCCGCCAGCTCGCCGGCATGCGCGGCCTGATGGCCAAGCCGGACGGCTCGATCATCGAGACGCCGATCACGGCGAACTTCCGCGAGGGCCTGAACGTCCTGCAGTACTTCATCTCCACCCACGGCGCCCGCAAGGGCCTGGCGGACACGGCGCTGAAGACCGCGAACTCGGGCTACCTGACGCGTCGCCTGGTCGACGTGACCCAGGACCTGGTCGTGATCGAGGACGACTGCGCGACCATGAACGGCATGAACATGCGCGCCCTGGTCGAAGGCGGCGAGGTGATCGAAGCCTGCGCGACCGCGTGCTCGGTCGTGTCGCGGCGATCGACATCCTCCATCCGGAGACGCAGGAAGTGCTGCTCGCCGCCGGCGAGATGCTCGACGAGGACATCCTCGACGCGCTCGAGGCGGCGGCGGTCGACGAGGTCAAGGTCCGCACCGCGCTGACCTGCGGCACGCGCTTCGGCATCTGCGCCAAGTGCTACGGCCGCGACCTGGGCCGCGGCGGCCTGGTCAACATGGGCGAGGCGATCGGCGTGATCGCGGCCCAGTCGATCGGCGAGCCGGGCACGCAGCTGACGATGCGCACCTTCCACATCGGTGGTGCGGCGTCGCGTGCGGCGGTGGCCTCGAGCGTCGATGCCAAGTCGGACGGCACGGTCGGCTTCAACCCGACCATGCGCTACGTGACCAACGGCAAGGGCGAGCTGGTGGTGATTTCCCGCTCCGGCGAGATCATCATCACCGACTCAGCACGGCCGCGAGCGCGAGCGCCACAAGGTGCCGTACGGCGCGCTGCTCGGCGTCAAGTCCGACCAGCAGATCAAGGCCGGCACGGTGCTCGCCACCTGGGACCCGCTGACCCGCCCGATCATCACCGAGTTCGCCGGCAAGGCGAGGTTCGAGAACGTCGAGGAAGGCGTCACCGTCGCCAAGCAGCTCGACGAGGTCACGGGTCTGTCGACCCTGGTCGTGATCGATCCGAAGCGGCGCGGCGCGGCCAAGGTGGTTCGCCCGCAGGTGAAGCTGCTCGACGCCGCCGGCAACGAGGTGAAGATCCCCGGCACCGACCACTCGGTGACGATCGGCTTCCAGGTCGGCTCGCTGATCCAGATCCGCGACGGCCAGGACCTGATGCCGGGCGAAGTGCTGGCGCGCATCCCGGTCGAAGGGCAGAAGACGCGCGACATCACGGGCGGCCTGCCGCGCGTGGCCGAGCTGTTCGAGGCGCGCACGCCGAAGGACAAGGGCACGCTCGCCGAGATGACCGGCACGGTCTCGTTCGGCAAGGAGACCAAGGGCAAGGTGCGGCTGCAGATCACCGACCCGGAAGGCAAGGTCTACGAGGAGCTGGTGCCGAAGGAGAAGAACATCGTCGTGCACGAGGGCCAGGTCGTGAACAAGGGCGAGTCGATCGTCGACGGCCCGGCCGACCCGCAGGACATCCTGCGGCTGCTCGGCATGGAAGAGCTGGCGCGCTACATCGTCGACGAGGTGCAGGACGTCTATCGCCTCCAGGGCGTGAAGATCAACGACAAGCACATCGAGGTGATCGTTCGCCAGATGCTGCGTCGCGTGCAGATCACGAACCCGGGCGACACGACCTACATCCTCAACGAGCAGGTGGAGCGCTCGGAGCTGCTCGACCGCAACGACAAGGCGATCGCCGAAGGCAAGATGCCGGCCACCTGGGCCGACGTGCTGCTCGGCATCACCAAGGCGTCGCTGTCGACCGACAGCTTCATCTCGGCCGCTTCGCTTCCAGGAAACGACGCGGGTGCTGACCGAGGCGGCGATCATGGGCAAGCGCGACGAGCTGCGCGGGCTGAAGGAGAACGTCATCGTCGGCCGGCTGATCCCTGCCGGCACCGGCATGGCGTTCCACGATGCCCGCAAGGCCAAGGAAGCGATGGACGACGCCGAGCGCCGCGCCATCGCCGTCCAGGAGGCCGAGGAGCTGGCGTCGGTGCAGATGGCTCAGGTCGACGCGGCCACCGCCGCGGCGGCGGCGAGCGACGTCACCGAGTAAAGAAGGCGCGGCCTGGCCGCGACAGGGGCGACCGGCGACGGTCGCCCCTTTCTTGGTCGCGGCGTCGGTGCGCGTGAGGCAGCGGCGACGATCTCGAAGTCGGCTTCGCCGGCGAGCGCCGCTTCGATCGCTCGGCAGCGTCGCGTTCAGCTCGGCGCGCGGTCGCGACCTCGCTGCAGCTCCGACCAGCGCCGCGCGCAGGCTCGTCGCCCCGTTCGCCGCGGCCGAAAGCGCGCCAGCGCCCGGCCGCGGGCGATCGTGAACTCGCTCGCCGCCAGGGGCTCGGCGGCGGTGTAGCTGCGGATCCTTTCGCAGTTCTGTTCCACCGCATCCCAGTCGCCGATCTCGAGGAACGCGTCGATCGCCAGCTCGCGCAGCTGGATGTGGTTGTGGCTGACGCAGCCGAGCGCGAGCAGCCGTTCGCCCTCTCCCAGGAACTGCACTGCGCACCGACGGGTCGGTCTCCGCCAGCGCCCGGACGCCGTGGAGCCAGGGCCCGATGTGCCCCATGCCGTGCTCCGCGGCAGACCGCAAGGGCGCTATCTCCACCAGCTCCAGCGCCCGCTGCCGATCGCCGCGGCGCAGCGCGATCAGCGCGTTGGCGCCGATGCAGCTGACCCTCGAAGCGCTTCGCGCCCAGCGACTCGCACCAGGTGCAGCGCCGAGCTCGGCCTGCGTCTCGGCCTCTTCGCGCCGATCGCGCAGCACGCCGTCGCCCCAGGCGACCAGGGCGCGGGCCATCAGCTCGGCCCGCGGCTGCGACGCCCGCTGCGCCAGGTCGATGGCCTCGTGACCGACGGCGACGGCGGCGCCGATCTCGGTCAGGTGCAATGCCGACCATCCCACCATGGGCAGGTTCGCCACCTCGAGGCGGCCGAAGCCGTGCTGGCGGGCGAGCGCCACGCAGTCGAGGAACTGCTGGTGCGCCGAGCTGCATGCGCCCCTGCAGGTAGAAGCCGTCGCCGAGCCCGCCGAGCGCCGCCGCCTCGGCCTCCAGCGAGCCGGCCTCGCGGGCACGCTGGCGCGCGAGCTCGTGCTCGCGCAGGCAGTCGGCATCGCGGCCGAGCGGAAACAGCAGGTTGCCGCGCAGGTGGTGCAGGCGCGACAGCTCGAGCTCGAGCGCCGCGTCGGCGGCCAGCGGCTCGGCCTCGTCGAGCGCCGCGAGGCCTTCGGCGATGCGGTCGCTGAGGCGCATGCCCGCGGCGCCGGCGATCAGCGCCTCAGCGCCCGCTCGCCCGGGCTGGCCGACGCTTCGAGGGCGGCGCGGCGACGCCTCGATCGCTTCCGCCGAGCGGCCGAGCTCGAGCATCAGGCGGCCGCGCGCCATCAGCAGCGCGAAGCGGATCTCGTGCGTCGCGGCGAGGACGAGGCCGCGCTCGATCAGGGCCAGCGCCGCGGCGTGGCGGAACTGCGCCGCGACCGAGTTGCCCGCCGCCAGGTATGCCGCCGCGGCGCGCGGATCCTCGGCGCGGTCGAAGTGCTCGGCGGCGAGCACGAGGTCGCGCGACTCGAACCACTCGGCGGCCCGGCCGTGGAGGACGCGTCGCCGCTTGTGCAGCGAGCGATTCGTAGGCGCCGTCGCGGATGAGCGCGTGGCAGAACATGAACTCGCTGCCGTCGGGGCGGACGAGGAAGTTCTCGACCAGGAGCCGGCTGTCGTAGCCCGGGTTGTCGAGCAGATGGCGCAGCGCATCGGCGGCGAATCGCTGGCCGAGGACGGCGGCGGACTGCAGGGCGATCTTGTCCTCGCTCGGCGAGCCGGTCCATGCGGGCGTGGACGAGCGCCTGGATCGACCCGGGCAGGCTCGACTGCGCGGCCTCGCCGGCATTGAGGAGGAGCTGCAGAAGAAAGAGCGGGTTGCCCTCGGCGCGCTCGACGCAGCTGGCGACGACCGCCGCCGGCATCGACGACGCCAGCGTCGCCAGCCGGCTCGATTCCTCGGCGTTCAGAGGGCGCGAGATCGAGTGCCGATCAGCGGTGCGCCGTGGAGCACGGTGCGCCAGGCCCCGGCCGTCGGGTCGCCGGCGAAGCGCGTCGTCATGACCAGCAGCAGCGGCTGCTTGGCGGCGAGCAGGGCGAGCGCGGCCAGGCGCTCGAGCGTCCAGGCGTCGGCCCAGTGGATGTCCTCGACCATCAGGAGCAGCGGCGCGGCGGCGCCGGCCGTCGTCGCCAGCTCGCACATGGCGTGCAGCGACCCCTGCTCGCGGGCCGCGGTGCTCATCGCCGCGGCGAGCGCGCGCAGCGCGGCCGGCGGCGGCACGTCGAGCAGGTCGTAGAGGAACAACTGGCGGTCGGCGGCGATCGGCCGGGCCGCGGCAGCGCGCTCGATCGCTGCCCGACGCTCGTCCGGCTCGACCGTGCCGGCGACGCCGAGCAGGCTGCGCGCCAGGCTGCGGATCGCGTCCCGGCCCGTTTCCGCGCCGAAGTCGAGCACCGGCGGCGGCGTGGCAGGAAAAGCCGAGCGTCGCGCGCCTGGGCGGCGAACTCGGCGACGAGCCGCGACTTGCCGACCCCGGGATCGCCGCGGACGACGATCGACCCGGCTGCGTTGCCGCTCGGCGCAGGCCTCGGCCACGGCGGCGAAGTCGCGAAGCTCCTCGTCCCGGCCGACGAGCGGGCCGGCGCCCGCCGCCGGCGCCGCCCGATCGCCGCGGATCCGATACGGAGAGAGCGGCCGCTCCTGCCCTTGACCTCGACCGGCGCGCGTTCGTCCGCCTCGAAGTGCGTCGGCACACCTGCTGCCAGGTGTCGGCGCTGACGAGCGACCTCGCCGGGCCCGGCCAGGCTGCGCAGGCGGGCGGCGGTGTTCACGGCGTCGCCGGTCAGGGCATAGGTCGCCGGCGCGGGCGTCGCTGCGGCGGGCGACGACGAGGCCGGTGTTGATGCCGGTGTGCATGCCGAGGCCTGGCCGGCCGGCGCCGGGCCAGTTGCCGGCGATCAGCCGGTCGACCGACGGCGTGCAGCTCGAGCGCGGCCGCGACGGCGCGCCGCGGGTCGTCGCGCGCGCGCCAGGGGGACGCCGAACAGGGCCATGATCTCGTCGCCGACGAACTGGTTCACCGTGCCGCCGTGGCGCTCGATCACGGCGGTCGCCTCGGCCTTGATGCGGCCCACATGATCGCCTCGACCTCCTCCGGGTCGCGTCGCCTCGTTCAGCGCGGTGTAGCCGGTCAGGTCGGAGAACATCACCGTCGCGTGGCGGCGCTCGCCGGGATCCGCGACCGCTGCCGGCAGGGGCGGCGGCGAGTCTCGAGGCCGCAGCCGTTGCAGAAGCGCTGGCCGTCCTGGAGTGCGGCGCCGCAGCTCGGGCAGGCGGCCTGGAGGCTGGCGCCGCAGGCGCTGCAGAACCGGGCCCCGGCCGGGTTGTCGGCGTCGCAGCGGGGGCAGGGCATGGGGCGGCTGGGATCGAGCGATGGAAAGGTCGATCATCGCCGGATCGGCGTCGGCGCTGGCAAGCGAGTGCGGCGCCTTCCGTGCGGTATTGCTGCGCACGCGGGCCTCAGAGGGCGTTTCGCCGCGACCATAGCCCGGCGGCTTGCGGGTATCCCCGAGCCGGAATACAATCGTCGGCTTTTCTGCTGTCGGCCTTCAGGGCCCGCGGCGCGAAGCCGCATCCGCCTTTTGGGCGCACTTCGAAAGCGCCCCGACGCGCGCTGAACAACGAAACGAGTTCCTATGCCCACGATCAACCAGCTCGTCCGCCATGGCCGCGAGACCGAGACCGTCAAGTCGAAGTCGCCGGCGCTGCAGGAGCGGCCCGCAGCGGCGCGGCGTCTGCACCCGCGTCTACACGACCACGCCGAAGAAGCCGAACTCGGCGCTGCGCAAGGTCGCCAAGGTGCGCCTGACGAACGGCTTCGAGATCATTTCCTACATCGGCGGCGAAGGCCACAACCTGCAGGAGCACAGCGTCGTGCTGGTGCGCGGCGGCCGGGTCAAGGACCTGCCGGGCGTGCGCTACCACATCGTGCGCGGCTCGCTCGACCTGCAGGGCGTGAAGGATCGCAAGCAGTCGCGCTCGAAGTACGGCGCGAAGCGCCCGAAGAAGGCGTAACGCCTTCGTCGCCCGGCATCGCGGAGGCCAAGCTACCCGGCCCGGCTCGTGCCGGGCGCGGTGTCGTGGCGATGCCTCGGGCCGCCGAGTAAGTGGGTCCGTCGCTGATGGCGGCCCGAGGCGCTGGACGAAGCGCGCGCCAACTGAAGCCAAAGGAAGAGTGCAATGCCGCGTCGTCGCGAAGTCCCCAAGCGGGACATCCTCCCCGATCCCAAGTTCGGTTCGGTCGATCTGTCCAAGTTCATGAACGTGATCATGGAGTCGGGCAAGAAGGCCGTCGCCGAACGCATCATCTACGGTGCGCTCGACCAGGTCGAGAAGAAGTCCGGGCAAGGACCCGCTCGGAGATCTTCATCGTCGCGCTTGAACAACATCAAGCCGATGGTCGAAGTGAAGTCGCGCCGCGTCGGCGGTGCGAACTACCAGGTGCCGGTCGAAGTGCGCCCGGTGCGCCGCGTGGCCCTGGCGATGCGCTGGCTCAAGGAATCGGCCCGCAAGCGCGGCGAGAAGTCGATGGCCGCAGCGCCTCGCGAACGAGCTGCTCGAGGCCGTCGAAGGCCGCGGCGGCGCGATGAAGAAGCGCGACGAAGTGCACCGCATGGCCGAGGCCAACAAGGCCTTCTCGCACTTCCGCTTCTGAGTACCAGAGCCCAGATCCTCTCTCGACCGCTCGTCCTCGGGCCGCTGCACCGCGCAGCGGCCCGGTGCTGGCGCGACGCATTTGGAGCTTATCATGTCCCGCAAGACCCCCATCGAGCGCTACCGGAACATCGGTATCTCGGCGCACATCGACGCCGGCAAGACCACGACCACCGAGCGCATCCTGTTCTACACCGGCGTCAACCACAAGATCGGCGAAGTGCACGACGGCGCCGCGACGCATGGACTGGATGGAGCAGGAGCAGGAGCGCGGCATCACGATCACCTCGGCGGCGACGACCTGCTTCTGGAAGGGCATGGAGCTGCAACTTCCCCGAGCACCGCATCAACATCATCGACACCCCGGGCCACGTCGACTTCACGATCGAGGTCGAGCGCTCGATGCGCGTGCTCGACGGCGCGTGTCATGGTCTACTGACGCGGTCGGCGGCGTGCAGCCGCAGTCAGAGACCGTCTGGCGCCAGGCCAACAAGTACAAGGTGCCGCGCCTCGCGTTCGTCAACAAGATGGACCGCGCCGGCGCGGACTTCCTGCAGCGTGCGCCAGATGATGATCGATCGCCTGAAGGCCAACCCGGTGCGTGATCACGCTGCCGATCGGCGCCGAAGACAGCTTCAAGGGCGTCGTCGACCTGGTCAAGATGAAGGCGATCATCTGGGACGAAGCGTCGCAGGGCATGAAGTTCAGCTACGACGAGATCCCGGCCGAGCTGCTGGCCGACGCCGAGAAGTGGCGCGAGAAGATGGTCGAGGCCGCCGCCGAGGCCAGCGAAGAGCTGATGAACAAGTACCTCGAGTCGGGCGAGCTGACCGGAGGCCGAGATCAACGCGGGCATCCGCACCCGCACGATCGCCGGCGAGATCCAGCCGATGCTGTGCGGCACGCGCGTTCAAGAACAAGGGCGTGCAGCGCATGCTCGACGCGGTGATCGACTTCATGCCCGTCGCCGATCGACATTCCGCCGGTGCCGGGCACCGACGACGACGACAAGCCGGTCGTGCGCCAGGCGCGCCGACGACGAGAAGTTCTCGGCGCTGGCGTTCAAGCTGATGACCGACCCGTACGTCGGCCAGCTCGACCTTCGTGCGCGTCTACTCGGGCGTGCCTGAAGTCGGGCGACTCGGTCTACAACCCGATCCGCGGCAAGAAGGAGCGCATCGGCCGGATCCTGCAGATGCACGCCAACCAGCGCGAAGAGATCAAGGAAATCCTGGCCGGCGACATCGCCGCCTGCGTGGGCCTGAAGGACGTGACCACCGGCGAAACGCTGTGCGATCCGGCGGCGATCATCACGCTCGAGAAGATGGTGTTCCCGGAGCCGGTGATCTCGCAGGCCGTCGAGCCCAAGACCAAGGCCGACCAGGAAAAGATGGGCATCGCCCTCGGCCGCCTGGCCCAGGAAGACCCGTCGTTCCGCGTCAAGACCGACGAGGAGATCGGGCCAGACCATCATCTCCGGCATGGGCGAGCTGCACCTGGAAATCATCGTCGACCGCATGAAGCGCGAGTTCGGCGTCGAAGCCAACGTCGGCAAGCCGCAGGTGGCCTACCGCGAGACGATCCGCAAGACGGTCAGCGACGTCGAAGGCAAGTTCGTTCGCCAGTCGGGCGGCAAGGGCCAGTACGGCCACGTCGTGCTTCAAGATCGAGCCGCAGGAGCCGGGCAAGGGCTTCCGAGTTCGTCGACGCGATCAAGGGCGGCGTGGTGCCGCGCGAGTTCATCCCGGCGGTCGAGAAGGGCGTCGAAGACTCGCTGCCGAACGGCGTGCTCGCCGGCTACCCGGTGGTCGACGTCAAGGTCACGCTGCACCTTCGGCTCGTACCACGAGGTCGACTCGAACGAGAACGCGTTCAAGATGGCCGCCTCGTTCGGCTTCAAGGACGGCTGCCGCAAGGCTGTCGCCGGTGATCCTGGAGCCGATGATGGCGGTCGAGGTCGAGACGCCGGAAGACTACGCCGGCAACGTGATGGGCGACCTGTCGTCGCGCCGCGGCATGGTGCAGGGCATGGACGACATGGCCGGCGGCGGCAAGATCATCAAGGCCGAGGTGCCGCTGTCGGAGATGTTCGGCTACTCGACGACGCTGCGCTCGATGTCGCAAGGCCGGGCCACGTACACGATGGAGTTCAAGCACTACAGCGAGGCGCCGAAGAACGTCGCCGACGCGATCATCACGTCACGCGGCAAAGTAGCAGCATTCGACCGACCGGTCTTCGCGCTCGTGTCCTCGCGTCGTTGCCCGTGGCGCGGACCCAGTGAACGCAGCGAGACGTTAAACAGCACACGGGCCATGCTCTTTCATCGGAGTTTGAAATGGCAAAGAGCAAATTCGAGCGGACCAAGCCGCACGTGAACGTGGGCACGATTGGTCACGTGGACCACGGCAAGACGACGCTGACGGCGGCGATCACGATCGGTGCTGTCGAGCAAGCTGTTCGGCGGCGAAGCCAAGGCGTACGACCAGATCGACGCGGCGCCTGAAGAGAAGGCGCGCGGCATCACCATCAACACCGCCCACGTCGAGTACGAGACCACGAACCGGCACTACGCCCACGTCGACTGCCCGGGCCACGCCGACTACGTCAAGAACATGATCACCGGCGCCGCCCAGATGGACGGCGCGATCCTGGTCGTGCTCGGCCGCCGACGGCCCGATGCCGCAGACCCGCGAGCACATCCTGCTGGCCCGCCAGGTGGGCGTGCCCTACATCATCGTCTTCCTGAACAAGTGCGACATGGTCGACGACGCCGAGCTGCTCGAGCTCGTCGAGATGGAAGTGCGCGAGCTCCTCGACAAGTACGAATTCCCCGGCGACGCCACCCCGATCATCCACGGCTCGCGCCAAGCTGGCGCTGGAAGGCGACAAGGGCGAGCTCGGCGAGAGGCTCGATCATGAAGCTGGCCGAAGCGCTCGACACCTACATCCCCGACGCCCGAGCGCGCCGATCGACGGCGCCTTCCTGATGCCCGTCGAAGACGTGTTCTCGATCTCCGGTCGCGGCACCGTCGTGACCGGCCGTGTCGAGCGCGGCGTCATCAAGGTCGGCGAGGAAATCGAGATCGTCGGCATCACGCCGACGCAGAAGACCACCTGCACCGGCGTCGAGATGTTCCGCAAGCTGCTGGACCAGGGCCAGGCGGGCGACAACGTCGGCATCCTGCTGCGCGGCACCAAGCGCGAAGAAGTCGCAGCGCGGCCAGGTGCTGTGCAAGCCGGCGTCGCGTCAAGCCGCACACCCACTTCACGGCCGAGATCTACGTCCTGAGCAAGGAAGAAGGCGGCCGTCACACGCCGTTCTTCAACAACTACCGCCCGCAGTTCTACTTCCGCACGACGGACGTGACCGGCGCGGTCGAGCTGCCCAAGGACAAGGAAATGGTGATGCCGGGCGACAACGTCACGCATCACCGTCAAGCTGATCAACCCGATCGCCATGGAAGAAGGCCTGCGCTTCGCCATCCGCGAAGGCGGCCGGACCGTCGGCGCCGGCGTCGTGCGCCAAAGATCCATCGGAGCATAAGGCGGACCATCATGGCAACCAAGCAGAAGATCCGCATCCGCCTCAAGGCGTTCGACTACAAGCTGATCGACCAGTCGGCGCTCGAGATCGTCGACACCGCCAAGCGCACCGGCGCGATCGTCAAGGGCCCCGTGCCCCTGCCGACGCCGCATGCAGCGTTTCGACATCCTGCGCTCGCCGCACGTCAACAAGACCTCGCCGCGACCAGTTCGAGATCCGCACGCACCAGCGCCTGATGGACATCGTCGACCCGACCGACAAGACCGTCGACGCGCTGATGAAGCTCGACCTGCCGGCCGGCGTCGACGTCGAGATCAAGCTGCAGTAATCGCGACGCCGGCGCAGGGAGCGGCTTGGCTACGGCCGGCCGCTCTGCTACACTCGCAGGCTTTCCCGAATTCGTCTCGGGCTCGCGCCACGAGGCTTGTCGACGAACCGAAGTCAGCCCGGCCAATCGATGTCGGGCGTTGCAACAAAGGCCGCGCTTGCGTGGCTGGAGAACATTATGACCACGACCTCGAACTCAGCAGTCGTATGTCGATGAGCGCCTCGGTCTGCTGGGCCGCAAGGTGGGGATGATGCGCGTGTTCACCGACGACGGCGACGCGATTCCCGTCACCGTCCTCGACGTCTCGAACAACCGCGTCGCCCAGGTCAAGACCGCCGAGACCGACGGCTACAACGCCCTGCAGATCGTCTCGGCGACGACGCAAGGCCTCGCGCGTCAGCAAGCCCGGAAGCCGGCCACCTGGCCAAGGCGGGCGTCGTCGCCGGCGAAGTGATGGGCGAGTTCCGCGTCGCCGCCGCCGTCGCCGCCGAATACAAGGCCGGCGCGCAGGTCCCGGTCGGCGTGTTCGCCGTCGGCCAGCTCGTCGACGTGCAGGGCACGTCGATCGGCAAGGGCTTCACCGGCACGATCAAGCGCCACAACTTCAAGTCGCAGCGCGCCTCGCACGGCAACAGCCGTTCGCACAACGTGCCCGGCTCGATCTCGATGGCGCAGGACCCGGGCCGCGTGTTCCCGGGCAAGAAGATGTCGCGGCCAGCTGCGGCAACGTCACCAGCACGACCCAGAACCTCGACATCGTCCGCATCGACGAAGCGCGCCAGCTGCTGCTCGTGCGCGGCGCGGTGCCCGGGCGCGAAGAACGGCCACGTGGTCGTTCGCCCGGCCGTCAAGGCGCCGCCCAAAGGTCGCCAAGCTCACGAAGGGAGCGCACTGATGCAACTCGAACTCCTCAACGAACAAGGCCAGGCGACCGTCGAAGGTCGAGGCGCCCGACACCGTGTTCGCGCGCGACTACAACGAAGCGCTGGTGCACCAGATCGTCGTCGCCTTCCAGGCCAACGCGCGCCTCGGCACGCGCGCCCAGCTCGACCGCGCGATGGTCAAGCACTCGACCAAGAAGCCGTGGCGCCAGAAGGGCACCGGCCGCGCCCGCGCCGGCATGACCTCGTCGCCGCTGTGGCGCGGAGGCGGTCGGATCTTCCCGAACAGCCCCGACGAGAACTTCACCCAGAAGGTCAACAAGAAGATGTACCGCGCCGGCATGGCGGCGATCCTGTCGCAGCTGGCGCGCGAAGGCGCCTGTGCGGTGGTCGAGTCGCTGACCGTCGATTCGCCCAAGACCAAGGCGCTGGCGCAGAAGTTCAAGGCGATGGGCCTCGACTCGGTGCTCGTCATCACCGACGAGGTCGCCGACAACCTGATGCTGGCCTCGCGCAACCTGGCCAACGTGCTCGGTCGTCGAGCCGCGCTACGCCGATCCGCTCGCCCTCGTGCACTACAAGAAGGTGCTCGTCACCAAGGGCGCGATGGAGCAACTGAAGGAGATGCTGTCATGAGCACGGCACCCGAAGCCGCCAAGGCAGCCAAGGCCGCGAAGGCCGACGCCGAAGGCCGCGAAGGCCGCGACGCGAAGGCCGGACGAAGCGCCGCCGCCAAGCCAGCGAAAGCGGCGAAGCCCGGCGCAAGGCGCCGCGTCGCCAAGAAGAAGCCGGTCGACGAAGAAGGCCGACGCGGCGCCGACGCGCCCGGCGCACGCCGAAGGCCGGCTGGCGCAGATCCTGGTCGCGCCGATCGTCAGCGAGAAGGCGACGATGGCGCGCCGAGAAGCACAACCAGGTCGCTGTTCAAGGTCCTGCGCGACGCGACCAAGCCCGAGATCAAGGCCGCCGTCGAGCTGATGTTCAAGGTCACCGTCGATTCGGTGCAGACCGTCGCAGCACAAGGGCAAGACCAAGCGCTTCGGCAAGTCGATCGGCCGGCGCGATCACGTCAAGAAGGCCTACGTGTCGCTCGCGGCGGGCCAGGAGCTGAACTTCTCCGGGGAGGGCGCGTAATGCCCGTCATCAAGGTCAAGCCGACGTCGCCGGGCCGGCGTGCGGTCGTCAAGGTCTCGCATCCGCACCTGTACAAGGGCCGGCCCGAAGCGTCGCTGCTCGAGCCGCAGATGCAGAACGCCGGCCGCAACAACAACGGCCACATCACGACGCGCCACAAGGGCGGCGGCCACAAGCACCACTACCGCGTCGTCGACTTCGTGCGCAACAAGGACGCGATTCCGGCGAAGGTCGAGCGCATCGAGTACGACCCGAACCGCAGCGCCCACATCGCCCTGGTGGTCTACGCCGACGGCGAGCGCCGCTACATCATCGCCCCGCGCGGCCTCGAGGTCGGCTCGACGATCGCTGTCGCGGCGCCGAAGCGCCGATCAAGGCCGGCAACACGCTGCCGATCCGCAACATCCCGGTCGGCTCGATCATCCACTGCATCGAGATGCTGCCCGGCAAGGGCGCGCAGATCGCGCGCTCGGCCGGCACCGCGGTGACGCTGCTGGCGCGCGAAGGCACCTACGCGCAGCTGCGGCTGCGCTCGGGCGAAGTGCGCAAGATCCACATCGACTGCCGCGCCACGATCGGCGAGGTGTCGAACGAAGAGCACAGCCTGCGCCACTACGGCAAGGCCGGCGCCAAGCGCTGGAAGGGCATCCGCCCGACGGTTCGCGGCGTCGCCATGAACCCGGTCGACCACCCGCACGGCGGCGGCGAAGGCCGCACCGGCGAGGGCCAGGCGCCGGTGTCGCCGTGGAACACGCTGACCAAGGGCTACCGCACGCGCAACAACAAGCGCACGCAGACGATGATCGTCGCGCGCCGCAAGAAGTAAAGAGAAACGGCCATGACTCGTTCACTCAAGAAGGGCCCGTTCATCGACCATCACCTCGCGGCGAAGGTCGAGAAGGCGAGCGCCGACGAAGGACAAGAAGCCGATCAAGACCTGGTCGCGCCGCTCGACGATCCTGCCCGATTTCATCGGCCTGACGATCGCGGTGCACAACGGCAAGCAGCACGTGCCGGTCTACGTCACCGACCAGATGGTCGGCCACAAGCTCGGTGAATTTGCGCTCACGCGCACGTTCAAGGGCCACCCGGCCGACAAGAAGGTCGTCAAAGAAGTAAGGATGCCGACCATGGAAACCCGTTCAATCGTTCGCGGCGTTCGCCTGTCGGCCGACAAGGGCCGGCTGGTGGCCGACCTGGTCCGCGGCAAGAAGGTCGACGCAGGCGATCAACATCCTGAACTTCACGCAGAAGAAGGCCGCCGGCATCATCAAGAAGGCGCTCGAGTCGGCGATCGCCAATGCCGAGCACAACGACGGCGCCGACATCGACGAGCTCGAAGGTCACGACGATCTATCGTGGAGCAGGGCGCCACGCTGAAGCGTTTCTCGGCGCGCGCCAAGGGCCGCGGCAACCGCATCAGCAAGCCGACCGCGCACATCTACATCACCGTCGGCAACTGAGGCGACAAGGAACCCATGGGACAAAAGATTCACCCGACCGGCTTCCGCCTTGCGGTCACGCGCAACTGGTCGTCGCGCTGGTACGCGTCGAACAAGAACTTCGCGACCATGCTCGCCGAGGACCTGAAGGTCCGCGAGTACCTGAAGGCGCGCCTGAAGAACGCCGCGGTGTCGCGCATCCTGATCGAGCGTCCGGCCAAGAACGCGCGCATCACCATCTTCTCGGCACGGCCCGGCGTCGTGATCGGCAAGAAGGGCGAGGACATCGAGAACCTCAAGGCCGAGCTGACCCGCCGCCTCGGCGTGCCGGTCGCGGTCAACATCGAGGAAGTGCGCAAGCCCGAGATCGATGCCCAGCTGATCGCCGACTCGATCACCCAGCAGCTCGAGAAGCGGATCATGTTCCGCCGCGCCATGAAGCGGGCGATGCAGAACGCGATGCGCCTGGGCGCGCAGGGCATCAAGCTGATGTCGTCGGGGCGCCTGAACGGCATCGAGATCGCGCGCTGCGAGTGGTACCGCGAAGGCCGCGTGCCGCTCCACACCCTGAAGCGCCGACATCGACTACGGCTTCTCGGAAGCCAAGACCACCTACGGCGTCATCGGCGTCAAGTGCTGGGTCTATCGCGGTGACCGCTCGCCAACGGCGAGGCGCCGAGCATCAACACGCCCGCGGGCGCCGAAGACGATCGCCGCAACCGCCGCGGTCCGCGTCCGGGCGGCCCGGGCGGCGCGCCCGGGTGGTCGCACTCGCACCGCCGGCGGTCCCGCCGGCGGTGGCGAGCGCGCTCGCGCGCGGCTGCGCGCCGCAGCTGGCAAGCCCGCCGAAGGCGCTGCGCCAGCCGCGCCGCAGGCCGCGCCGGCCGATGCGCCAAGGCGCCGGCGGTCAAGCGCGTCCGCAAGGCCGCTGGCGCCCGCTGCCGCCGACGCGGCGGACGGCAAGGGAGAATAAGAATGCTGCAACCCGCACGCAGAAAATACCGCAAGGAACAGAAGGGCCGCAACACCGGCGTCGCCACCCGCGGCGCCAACGTGTCGTTCGGCGACTTCGGCCTGAAGGCCACCGAGCGCGGCCGCCTGACGGCGCGCCAGATCGAGGCGGCTCGCCGCGCGATCTCGCGCCACGTCAAGCGCGGCGGCCGGATCTGGATCCGGATCTTTCCGGACAAGCCGATTTCGCAGAAGCCGGCCGAGGTCCGCATGGGCAACGGCAAGGGCAACCCCGAGTACTACGTCGCCGAGATCCAGCCCGGCAAGGTGCTCTACGAGATCAACGGCGTTCCCGAAGCGCTGGCGCGCGAGGCGTTCCTGCTCGCCTCGGCCAAGCTGCCGCTGAAGACGACGTTCGTCGCGCGCCAGGTCGGCGCCTGAACGACGAAGGAACACCATGAAAACATCTGAACTCCGCGCCAAGGACGCCGCCGGCCTCGAGAAGGAAGTCAGCCGACCTGCTGAAGGCCCACTTCGGCCTGCGCATGCAGAAGGCGACGCAGCAACTCACCAACCACTCGCAGCTCGGCAACACGCGCCGCGACATCGCGCGCGCCAAGACGATCCTGGCGGAAGCCAAGCACGCGCCGCGAAGAGACCGCCGGAGCGAAGAAATGAACGCCGACGTCACCACGGCCACCGACCGACGGCGGCCGCCGCCGAGCCGCGCGCCAAGAACACGCGCACGCTGATCGGCAAGGTCGTGAGCGACAAGCGCTCGAAGACCATCACCGTGCCTGATCGAGCGCCGCACCAAGCACGAGCTCTACGGCAAGATCGTCGCCAAGATCGAGCAAGTACCACGCGCACGACGAAAAGGGCGAGTACAAGCTGGGCGACGTGGTCGAGATCGCCGAGAGCCGGCCGATCTCGAAGACCAAGTCGTGGGTCGTGACCCGCCTGGTGCAGAAAGGGCGCCACGCGTCTCCGATCCGACCGCCGAGGCGCTGATTGCCGACAGAAGGAGACGCATCATGATCGAAAGTCGGCGACAAGCTGCCTGCGGGCACGCTGCAGGAATTCGTCGAGGTCGAGGGCAACGGCTGCTCGATCGGCCCGAACACCTTCGACGTCGAGAAGGCGACCGCCGGCAAGACGATCGCGATCTTCGGCCTGCCGGGCGCCTTCACGCCGACCTGCTCGGCCAAGCACGTGCCGGGCTACGTCGACGAGGCCGCGGCGCTGAAGGCGGCCGGCGTCGACGAGATCTGGTGCGTCTCGGTGAACGACGCCGTTCGTGATGGGCGCCTGGGGCGCGCGACCAGAAGACGGCCGGCAAGGTCCGGATGATGGCCGACGGCAGCGCCGACTTCGCCAAGGCGACCGGCCTGACGCTTCGACCTGACCGCGCGCGGCATGGGTCTGCGCTCGCAGCGCTACTCGATGCTGGTCAAGGACGGCGTCGTCAAGGCGCTGAACATCGAGGCGCCGGGCAAGTTCGAGGTCAGCGACGCCGAAGACGATGGTCGAGCAGGCCAAGCGAAGGGCTGAACCCGGCCCGTTTGACAGCTCAGCATCCGGCGCGGCGCGATAATCGCCGGCTTCGCTAGTCGCCTTTGGGCTAATTCCGAGCGAGCTTCGCTGAGATTCGATACGCCCAACGCGGGCCGCAAGACTGAGACCTCGCCCGTCCGAACTGGTCCGCCATGCGGCGCACAAGTTGGGAAAGAGGACAACATGATTCAAATGCAGTCGCGGCTCGACGTCGCCGACAACACTGGCGCCAAGTCCGTCATGTGCATCAAGGTGCTGGGCGGCTCGAAGCGCCGCTACGCCGGCGATCGGCGACGTGATCAAGGTCAGCATCAAGGAAGCGGCGCCGCGCGGGCGCGTCAAGAAGGGCGAGGTCTACAGTCGGCCGTCGTCGTTCGCACCGCCGAAGGGCGTTCGCCGCCAGGACGGCTCGCTCGTCAAGTTCGACGGCAACGCCGCCGTGCTGCTGAACGCCAAGCTCGAGCCGATCGGCACCCGCATCTTCGGGCCGGTCACGCGCGAGCTGCGCACCGAGCGCTTCATGAAGATCGTGTCGCTGGCGCCCGAAGTTCTCTGAAGCGCCGCGCTGCAAAGGACAAGGTCATGAACAAGATTCGCAAAGGCGACCAGGTCATCGTGCTGACCGGCCGCGACAAGGGCAAGCGCGGCACCGTGCTGCAGCGCGTCGACGAAGAGCGCCTGCTCGTCGAGGGCGTGAACGTCGGTCAAGAAGCACGTCAAGCCGAACCCGATGAAGGGCACGACCGGCGGCGTCGATCGACAAGACGCTGTCGATCCACCAGTCGAACGTCGCGATCTTCAACCCGGCCACCGGCAAGGCCGACCGCGTCGGCATCAAGCTGCTCAGCGACGCCGACCAGCAGTCGCGCAAGACCAAGGAGAGCGGCGTCCGCGTCTTCCGGTCGAGCGGCGCAGAGATCAAGGCTTGAGAGGCTGAGCCATGGCCCGTTTGCAAGCAGTTCTACCGCGACAAGGTCGTCCCCGACCTGGTCAGAGTTCGGCTACACAGTCGACGATGCAGGCGCCGCGCATCACCAAGATCACGCTCAACATGGGCGTGACGCGAAGCGGTGTCCGACAAGAAGGTGATGGACCACGCGGTCAGCGACCTGACCAAGATCGCCGGCCAGAAGCCGGTCGTCACCAAGTCGAAGAAGGCGATCGCCGGCTTCAAGATCCGCGACGGCGTGCCGATCGGCTGCATGGTCACGCTGCGCGGCGTGCCAGCATGTACGAGTTCCTCGACCGCTTCGTGACGATCGCGCTGCCGCGCGTGCGCGACTTCCGCGGCATCTCGGGCGTGCGTTCGACGGCCGTGGCAACTACAACATCGGCGTCAAGGAACAGATCATCTTTCCCGAGGTCGACTACGACAAGATCGACGCGCTGCGCGGCCTGAACATCAGCATCACGACGACGGCGAAGAACGACGACGAGTGCAAGGCGCTCCTCACCGCGTTCAAGTTCCCGTTCAAGAACTGAAGGACCGGACCGTGGCCAAGACTTCCCTGATCCAGCGCGAGCTGAAGCGCGACGCAACTGGTCGCCAAGTACGCGAAGAAGTACGCCGAGCTGAAAGGCCGCCGCGAACGACGCGAAGAAGTCCGACGAAGAGCGCTACGCCGCGCGCCTCGAGCTGCAGAAGCTGCCGCGCAACGCCTACCCGACGCGCCAGCGCAATCGCTGCGCGCTGACCGGCCGGCCGCGCGGCACGTTCCGCAAGTTCGGCCTCGGCCGCAACAAGATCCGCGAGCTGGCCTTCAAGGGCGACATCCCGGCGTCGTCAAGGCCAGCTGGTAATCGGCGCAGCTGAGCTGACGAGGAGATATTCGCATGAGCATGAGTGATCCGATCGCCGATATGCTGACCCGCATCCGCAATGCGCAGATGGTGGAAAAGCCGAGCGTCGCGATGCCGTCGTCCAAGCTGAAGGTGGCGATCGCGCAAGGTCCTGAAGGACGAGGGCTACATCGAGGACTTCGCGGTCCGCGGCGAGGCCGACGAAGCCGCGAGCTCGAGATCGCGCTGAAGTACTACGCCGGCCATCCGGTGATCGAGACACATCGAGCGCGTCAGCCGGCCCGGGCCTGCGCATCTACAAGGGCCGCCACGACATCCCGACCGTGATGAACGGTCTCGGGCGTCGCGATCGTCACCACGCCGAAGGGCGTGATGACCGACCGCAAGGCGCGCCAGGCCGGCATCGGCGGCGAAGTCCTCTGCTACGTGTCCTAAGAGGAGAGCACGCACATGTCACGCGTAGGAAAGATGCCGCTCGCCGTTCCGCAAGGGCGTCGACGTGACGTTGTCCGGCGACGAACGATCAGCGTCAAGGGCTCGCTCGGCACGCTGGTGCGTCCGGTCAACCGCGCTGGTCACGGTCAAGAACGAAGACGGCAAGCTGATGTTCGCGCCCGGCCAACGACTCGCGTCGAAGCCGACGCGATGTCCGGAACGATGCGCGCGCTGGTCGCCAACATGGTCGGCGGCGTCACCAAGGGCTTTCGAGAAGAAGCTCAACGCTGGTCGGCGTCGGCTTTCGCGCCCGCCGCGCAGGGCAGCAAGCTGAACCTGCAGATCGGCTTCTCGCATCCGGTGTCCAAGGAGATGCCCGGCCGGCGTCAAGGTGCGAGTGCCCGACGCCAGACCGAGATCGTCATCAAGGGTCCGACCGCCAGGCGGTCGGCCAGGTCGCCGCCGAAGTGCGCGCGTTGCGCCCGCCCGAGCCCTACAAGGGCAAGGGCATCCGCTACGCCGACGAGAAGGTCGTCGATCAAAGAGACCAAGAAGAAGTAAGGAGCGGATGACATGTTGAACAAGAAGGATCAGCGCGTTCGTCGCTCTCGCCAGACCCGCGCCCGCATCGCGCGTGCAGCGCGTCGCGCGCCTGACCGTGCACCGCATCGAACCTGCACATCTACGCCAGCGTCATCTCCGACGACGGCGCGAAGGTGCTGGCCAGCGCCTCGACCGCTCGAGGCCGACGTGCGCAAGGAGCTCGCCGGCGACTCGAAGGTCGCGGGCAAGGGCGGCAACGTCGCCGCTGCGGCGATCGTCGGCAAGCGCATCGCCGAGAAGGCGAAGGCCGCCGGCATCGACACGGTGGCGTTCGATCGCGCCGGTTTCGCGTACCACGGCCGCGTCAAGGCGCTGGCCGATGCGGCGCGCGAAGCCGGCCTGCAGTTCTGATCGCGCGCCCACGCGCTCGCAGGAATTCGACAGATGGCAAAGTTTCAACCCCGCGCCCAGACCGAAGGCAACGACGACGGCCTGAAGGAAAAGATGATCGCGGTCAACCGCGTCACCAAGGTCGTGAAGGGCGGCCGCACGCTCAGCTTCGCGGCGCTGACCGTCGTCGGCGACGGCGACGGCCGCGTCGGCATGGGCAAGGGCAAGGCCAAGGAAGTGCCGGTCGCCGTGACCAAGGCGATGGAATCGGCGCGCCGCAACATGATCAAGGTGCAGCTGAAGAACGGCACGATCCACGCACAAGGTGGTCGGCGAGCACGGCGCATCGCGCGTGCTGATGGCGCCGGCCAAGCCAGGCGACGGCATCATCGCCGGCGGCCCGATGCGCGCCGTGTTCGAGGTGATGGGCGTGACCGACATCGTCTGCAAGAGCCTCGGCTCGTCGAACCCTACAACATCGTGCGCGCCACGCTCGACGGCCTGAAGCGCTCGACGCACGCCGGCCGAGATCGCTGCCAAGCGCGGCCTGACGGTCGAAGCAGATCTTCGGCTGAGCGAAGGCGCGGAGAAAGATCATGACGAACAAGAGCGCGGCAAGCGCAAGAGCACGTCAAGGTCAAGCTGGTGCAGCAGCGTCGCCGGCACGCGCGAATCGCATCGCGCAACGGTGCGCGGCCTCGGCCTGCGCAAGCTCAACAGCGATCTCGACGCTCGAGGACACGCCGCGCAGTGCGCGGAATGATCAACAAGGTCTCGTACCTGGTGCAGGTGCTCTGAGCGCCCGGAACGAGAGGACGAAGACCATGGAACTCAACACGATCAAGCCGGCCGAGGGCGCCAAGAAGCCGCGCCGCCGCGTCGGCCGCGGCATCGGCTCCGGCCTCGGCAAGACCGCCGGTCGCGGCCACAAGGGCCAGAAGTCGCGTTCGGGCGGCTACCACAAGGTCGGCTTCGAAGGCGGCCAGATGCCGCTGCAGCGCCGCCTGCCGAAGCGCGGCTTCAAGTCGCACCTGCTCAAGTTCAACGCCGAGAGTCACGCTCGACCGAGCTCGAGCGCCTCGGTGCGGCCGAGGTCGACCTGCTGACGCTGAAGCAGGCCGGCCTGGTCGGCGAGCATGACCAAGGTCGTCAAGGTCATCAAGACCGGCGAGCTGACCATGCAAGGTCGCGCTCAAGGGCATCGGCGCGCACCGCCGGCGCGAAGGCGGCGATCGAAGCGGCTGGCGGCTCGGTCGCCTGAGCCGGGCGACTGATCAGCACGGAACACCATCAGTGGCAACGAACGCGAATCAGCTGGCCAAGAGCGGCAAGTTCGGCGACCTGCGTCGCCGGCTCGTTCTTCCTGCTGCGCGCGCTCGTCGTCTACCGGCTCGGCGCGCACATTCCCGTGCCTCGGCATCGATCCGAACCAGCTGCAGCAGCTGTTCCAGGGCCAGCAGGGCGGCATCCTGAGCCTGTTCAACATGTTCTCGGGCGGCGCGCTGTCGCGCTTCACCGTGTTCGCGCTGGGCATCATGCCGTACATCTCGGCGTCGATCATCATGCAGCTGATGACCTACGTGGTGCCGACGCTCGAGGCGCTGAAGAAGGAAGGCGAATCGGGGCGGCGCAAGATCACGCAGTACACGCGCTACGGCACGCTCGGGCCTGGCGCTGTTCCAGTCGCTCGGCATCGCGCTGCGCGCTCGAAGGCTCGCCCGGCCTCGTCATCGCGCCGGGCTTCGGCTTTCGCCTGACGGCGGTGGTGAGCCTGGTCGCCGGCACGATGTTCCTGATGTGGCTCGGCGAGCAGATCACCGAGCGCGGCCTCGGCAACGGCATCTCGATCCTGATCTTCGGCGGCATCGCCGCCGGCCTGCCGGGCGCGCTCGGCGCAGTTCGGCAGCGCTGGTGAACCAGGGCTCGATGAGCGATCGTCGCGGCGCTCTTCATCACGCTGCTGGTCGCCGCGGTGACCTTCGCGGTCGTGTTCGTCGAGCGCGGCCAGCGCAAGATCCTCGTCAACTACGCCAAGCGCCAGGTCGGCAACAAGGTCTACGGCGGCCAGTCGTCGCACCTGCCGCTGAAGCTGAACATGTCGGGCGTGATCCCGCCGATCTTCGCGTCGTCGATCATCCTGCTGCCGGCGACGGCGGTGGGCTGGTTCGCCACCGGCGACAGCCTGCGCTGGCTGAAGGACCTGGCGGCGCTGCTGCGCCCCGGGCCAGCCGATCTACGTGATGCTCTACGCCGCGGCGATCGTGTTCTTCTGCTTCTTCTACACCGCGCTCGTCTTCAACAGCCGCGAGACGGCCGACAACCTGAAGAAGAGCGGCGCCTTCATCCCGGCATCCGCCCGGGCGACCAGACCGCGCGCCACATCGACCGCATCCTGTCGCGGCTGACGCTGGCCGGCGCGATCTACATCACGCTGGTGTGCCTGCTGCCCGAGTTCCTGGTGCTCAAGTACAACGTGCCGTTCTATTTCGGCGGCACGTCGCTCCTGATCATCGTCGTCGTGACGATGGACTTCTGGGCCCAGGTGCAGAGCTACGTGATGAGCCAGCAGTACGAATCGCTGCTGAAGAAGGCCAATTTCAAGGCGAGCTGAGGCGCGCCGACGACAGAAAGAACGAAGGACGACCGACGCGGAACGCATGGCGAAAGACGATGTCATTCAGATGCAGGGCGAGATTCTCGAGAATCTGCCCAACGCCACGTTTCGTGTGAAGCTGGAAAACGGGCACGTGGTGCTCGGCCACATTTCCGGAAAGATGCGCATGCACTACATCCGCATCCTGCCCGGCGACAAGGTCACCGTCGAGCTGACGCCGTACGACCTGACGCCGGGCACGGATCGTGTTCCGCGCCAAGTGAACGGATTGACAGGAGCAGCTGAGAATGAAAGTCGCAGCATCGGTCAAGAAGATGTGCCGCAATTGCAAGGTGATTCGGCGCAAGGGCGTCGTGCGCGTGATCTGCACCGACCCGCGCCACAAGCAGCGTCAGGGCTGAGCACCCGAATCAGAGCAGAGGACACACATGGCACGCATTGCCGGCATCAACATTCCGCCCCACAAGCACGCCGAGATCGGCCTGACGTCGATCTACGGCATCGGCCGCTCGCACGGCGCAGAAGATCTGCGACGCCAGCGGGCGTTCCGTACGACCGCAAGATCAAGGACCTGACCGACGCCGACCTCGAGAAGCATCCGCGAGGAGATCGGCCGCATCGCGATCGAAGGCGACCTGCGCCGCGAGATGTCGATCAACATCAAGCGGCTGATGGACCTCGGTTGCTACCGCGGCTTTCGCCATCGCCGCGGCCTGCCGGTACGCGGCCAGCGCACGAAGACGAACGCGCGCACCCGCAAGGGCCCGCGCAAGTCGCGGCGCCGTCGTCAAGAAGTAAGCGCACGGCGCCGCATCGCAGCCGATCGAGCGAACGAGATTGAGCAGAAGGTCACACATGGCTAAAGCACCCGTCAGCACCGCCGCGCAGCGCGTGCGCAAGAAGGTCCGCAAGAACGTCGCGGACGGCGTCGCGCACGTGCACGCGTCGTTCAACAACACGATCATCACGATCACCGACCGGCAGGGCAGCGCGCTCGCCTGGGCGTCGAGCGGCGGCCAGGGCTTCAAGGGCTCGCGCAAGTCGACGCCGTTCGCGGCGCAGGTCGCCGCCGAGACGGCCGGCCGTGCCGCGCAGGACCAGGGCATCAAGAACCTCGACGTGCGCATCAAGGGCCCCGGCCCGGGCGCGAGTCGTCGGTGCGCGCGCTGGCCTCGCTCGGCATCCGCATCAACTCGATCTCCGACGTGACGCCGGTGCCGCACAACGGCTGCCGTCCGCAGAAGCGCCGTCGCATCTGAGACGAAGCCTTCGCCATCGGCGCGCTTCGAGCGACGCCAATTGCGGGTCAGTAGTGAAGACCACCGTCTGAGCGCCCAGCAACAACACTCGCCAGACTCGCGCGGAGCTCTTCAAAGGATCTTGCCGCGTCAGATCGATCTAGAAAGGAAACCACGTGGCACGTTATCTCGGCCCCAAGGCCAAGCTTTCCCGCCGTGAAGCGCACCGACCTGTTCCTGAAGAGCGCGCGCGCGCCCGATCGGCGACAAGGCGAAGTTCGACTCGCAAGCCCGGCCAGCACGGCCGCACCTCCGGCACGCGCACGTCCGACTTCGGCCTGCAGCTGCGCGAGAAGCAGAAGGTCAAGCGCATGTACGGCGTGCTCGAGCGCCAGTTCCGCCGCTACTTCGCCGAAGCCGAGCGCCGCAAGGGCAACACCGGCGCGAACCTGCTGCCGCTGCTCGAGTCGCGCCTCGACAACGTCGTCTACCGCATGGGCTTCGGCTCGACGCGCGCCGAAGCGCGCCAGCTGGTCTCGCACCAGCGCGATCACGGTCAACGGCGAAGTCGTCAACATCGCGTCGTATCTGGTCAAGGCCGGCGACACGGTCGCGGTGCGCGAGAAGGCGAAGAAGCAGCTGCGCGTCACCGATGCCGTGAAGCTGGCCGAAGGCCAGGGCCTGGCCGACTGGGTCGCAGGTCGACGCGCCGAAGCTCGAAGGCGTCTTCAAGAAGGCGCCCGACCGCGACGAGTTCGGCGCCGACATCAAGGAAGCGCTGATCGTCGAGCTGTACTCGCGTGACGCCACCTGTATTCGCGGCAAGCCGCGGACAGCGACGTGCGCGGCCGTTGTCGCGGCGCTCGACCTCGACTGCGGCTATCGGCTCTCGCGTTCTCGATCTTGTTCCGCTGTGTTTGCCGGGCAGCACAGCGGCGCTTTCTCAGCCCGGCGCAGTGTCCATCAGCCTTATCGGTGTAACGAGCCGAGGGTATTGAGAGGAACAGGACTTCAATGCAAACGAATCTGCTGAAACCCAAGGCCATCAACGTCGAGCCGCTCGGCGGCAACCGTGCCAAGGTCACGCTCGAGCCGTTCGAGCGCGGCTACGGCCACACGCTCGGCAACGCGCTGCGCCGCGTGCTGCTGTCGTCGATGGTCGGCTACGCGCCGACCGAAGTGACCGATCGCCGGCGTGCTGCACGAGTACTCGGCGATCGACGGCGTGCAGGAAGACGTCGTCCACATCATGCTGAACCTGAAGGGCGTGGTGTTTCGCCTGCACAACCGCGACGAAGTCACGCTGGTGCTGCGCAAGGAAGGCGAAGGCCCGGTCACGGCCGGCGACATCCAGACGCCGCACGACGTCGAGATCATCAACCCCGAGCACGTGATCGCGCACCTGTCGTCGGGCGGCAAGCTCGACATGCAGATCAAGGTCGAGAAGGGCCGCGGCTACGTGCCCGGGCACGATGCGCCGCTACGGCGACGAGCCGACCAAGTCGATCGGCCGCATCGTTCTCGACGCGTCGTTCTCGCCGGTCGCGCGCGTGAGCTACACGGTCGAGAGCGCCCGCGTCGAGCAGCGCACCGACCTCGACAAGCTGGTGATGGAGATCGCCACCAACGGCGCGATCACGCCCGGAAGAGGCGATCCGCTCGTCGGCCAAGATCCTGGTCGAGCAGCTCGCGGTGTTCGCGCAGCTCGAAGGCAGCAGATCTGGCGCGCATCGTCGACCGCAGCCGACCGCGCAGCGCACGCAGTTCGATCCGATCCTGCTGCGCCCGGTCGACGAGCTCGAGCTCACGGTGCGTTCGGCGAACTGCCTGAAGGCCGAGAACATCTACTACATCGGCGACCTGATCCAGCGCACCGAGACCGAGCTGCTGAAGACGCCGAACCTCGGCCGCAAGTCGCTCAACGAAATCAAGGAAGTGCTGGCTTCGCGCGGGCTCACGCTCGGTGCGCGGCTCGAGAACTGGCCGCCGCAGGGCCTCGACAAGCGCTAAGGCGCAAACACTGCATGAACGGACTGCCAGGCGCGTCATCGACAGGGTGTCCTCAACGCCGCCCGGTGCACCCCGGTACCTGACACGGCTGGCGGTTCGATAACAGGAGAGGAAAGCACCATGCGTCACGGTCACGGACTCAGAAAACTCAACCGCACCAGCGAGCATCGCCTGGCGATGCTGCGCAACATGTGCAATTCGCTGCTGCAGCACGAGGCGATCAAGACCACGGTGCCCAAGGCCAAGGAACTGCGCCGCGTCGTCGAGCCGCTGATCACGCTCGGCAAGGAGCCGACGCTGGCCAACCGGCGCCTGGCGCTTCGACCGCACTGCGCGACCGCGACATCGTCACCAAGCTGTTCGACGAGCTCGGCCCGCGCTACAAGGCGCGCCCGGGCGGCTACACGCGCATCCTGAAGATGGGCTTCCGCGTCGGCGACAACGCGCCGATGGCCTTCGTCGAGCTGGTCGACCGGCCGGAGCCGGCGGCCGACCGATGGGGCAGGCCGAGGAACAGCGCGGCTGCTGCCGCTCAGCTGCAGCCGGCAGAGGGTCAGCGCGAGCTGACCCTTTCGTCGTTCTGATGCAGCTTCATCGGCGCGGTCTTGCCGGTCGATCCTCGATGTCCGGAGCCGCCGGGCGTTGCGCGTCGCGGAGCTGACGAAGGCGATTCGGCGCCAGCACGGTGGTCGATGCGCTGTCGTTCGAGATCCGCGCCGGCGAGAGTGTCTCGGCGTGATCGGTCCGAACGGTGCCGGCAAGATGACGACGATCCGGACGGCCGCAAGTCGCTCAACGAAATCAAGGAAGTGCTGGCTTCGCGCGGGCTCACGCTCGGTGCGCGGCTGGAGAACTGGCCGCCGCAGGGCCTAGACAAGCGCTAACGGCGAAACGCCGATAACGGCGCCTGAAGCGTCGTCAAGGTGGTCGGCCCTCAAGCCGCCCGGTGCACCCCAGTACCTGACACGGCTGGCGGTTCATAACAGGAAAGGAAAGCACCATGCGTCACGGACACGGACTCAGAAAGCTCAACCGCACCGTCGCGAGCATCAGCCTGGCGATGCTGCGCAACATGTGCGTCTCGCTGCTGCAGCACGAGGCGATCAAGACCACGCTGCCCAAGGCCAAGGAACTGCGCCGCGTCGTCGAGCCGCTCATCACGCTCGGCAAGGAGCCGACGCTGGCCAACCGCCGCCTCGGCGTTCGACCGCCTGCGCGACCGCGACATCGTCACCAAGCTGTTCGCCGAGATCGGCCCGCGCTACAAGGCGCGCCCGGGCGGCTACACGCGCGATCCTGAAGATGGGCTTCCGCGTCGGCGACAACGCGCCGATGGCCTTCGTCGAGCTCGTCGACCGGCCGGTGCCGGTCGAGACCGAAGCTCGCCGACAACGCCTGATCTCCGGTCGGGGCGAGGGCATGCCGGCACTGCTGCTGCGCATCGCCCAGCTGACGAAGAAGTTCGGCGACAGCACGTCGTCGTCGACGACCTGTCGCTCGAGATCATGCCGGGCGAGTGCCTCGGCGTGATCGGCCCGAACGGCGCCGGCAAGACGACGACGATCCGCGTCTGCCTCGGCCTGACCGGCCCCGACGCCGGCGAGATCGAGGCCTTCGGCCTGCCGGTGCCGGCGCAGGTGCGCGAGGCGAAGAAGCGCGATCGGCGTCGTCACCCAGTTCGACAGCCTCGACCCCGACTTCACCTGCGCCGAGAACCTGCGCGTCTACGGCGCGCTACTTCGGCCTGCCGCGCGCGACGATCGACGAGCGCATGCCGAAGCTGCTGGAGTTCGCGGCGCTGCAGTCGAAGGCCGACGCCAAGCCGGGCGAGCTCTCGGGCGGCATGAAGCGGCGGCTCACGCTCGGCCGCGCGCTCGTCAACGACCCCGACCTGCTGCTCCTCGACGAGCCGACCACCGGCCTCGACCCGCAGGCGCGCCACCTGATGTGGGAGCGGCTGCAGAACCTGCTGCAGCAGGGCAAGGCGATCCTGCTCGACCACGCACTTCATGGACGAGGCCGAGCGCCTCTGCGACCGCCTGATCGTGCTCGACCACGGCAGGAAGATCGCCGAGGGCACGCCGCGCGAGCTGATCGCCGAGCACCTCGAGAGCGACGTGGTCGAGGTCTACGGCGATGGCGCCGCCGCGGCCGGCGCAGGCGCATGCGGCGCTCGCCGAGCGCGTCGAGACCAGCGGCGAGACGGTGTTCTTCTACCTGCGCGACGCCAAGCCGCTGCTCGACGCGCTGGCCGACGACCACGGCATCCGCTACCTGCACCGCCCGGCGAACCTCGAGGACCTGTTCCTCAAGCTCACCGGGCCGGCAGATCCGCGACGACGCCTGAGCGACGCATGCATGCTGGTCTCGTTCTACGCCGCCGCCGCACCTCACGCGCCGCTTCTGGCCGGTCGTGATGCGCAACCTCCTGGTCTGGAAGAAGCTCGCCGGTGCCGAGCATCCTCGGCAACATCGCCGAGCCGCTGATCACGCTGGTCGCCTTCGGCTACGGCGTCGGCTCGCTGATCGGCCAGATCGACGGCCTGCCCTACATCGAACTACCTGGCCTCGGGCAGCGTCGCCGTCAGCGCCGCGCTCGCCGCGACCTTCGAGGCGCTCTACTCGGCGTACTCGCGGATGGCGGTGCAGAAGACCTGGGACTGCGATCCTCAACGCGCCGATCGCGCTCGACGACATCGTCTTCGCCGAGATGCTGTGGGCGGCGATCAAGGCGCTGTTCTCGTGCGCCGCGATCCTGATCGTCATCTTCCTGCTCGGCATCAGCCGGGCGCCGACGATGCTGCTGGCGCTGCCGGTGCTCGGGCCTGGCCGGCATCACGTTCGCGTCGATCGGCCCTGGTCTTCAACGCCGCTCGCCAAGGGTTACGACTTCTTCACCTACTACTTCACCCTCGTCGATCACGCCGATGACGTTCCTGTCCGGCGTGTATTTTCCCGATCGCGCAGATGCCGCGGCTGGCTGCAGGGCGTCGCCCAGGTGCTGCCGCTGAAGGCGGCGGTCGATCTGGTTCGTCCACTCGTTCTCGGCAAGCTGGCCGGTCGAGCCTCTGCAGCCGTCTCCTCATCCTCACGGCGTACGCGGCTTGCGGCTACTATCTGGCCCTGGTGTTGACCCGCCGGCGATTCTTCAAGTGATGGCCCGATTCGCTGCTGTTCTCAGGCGGCTCGCACTGCTGGCCGTGGCCGCGTTGCCGCTGGGCGCAGTCGGCCGCGCGCCGCCGACGACTTCCTCGAGCCGGAAAAGGCCTTCCAGTTCTCGCGCGCGGCAGCTCGACCCGAAGACGGTCGAGGTCACCTTCGACGATCGCCCCCGGCTACTACCTCTATCGCGAGCAGTTCAAGTTCGCCGCCGACGGCGCGACGCTCGGCCCGCGCGCTGATCCCGCCCGGCAAGGTCAAGTTCGACCGAGACCTTCGAGAAGGACGTCGAGACCTACCGCAACGTCGTCACGATCAGCGTGCCGGTGAGCAGGCCGCGCCGCCGAGTTCCGCCTGGTCGCCACGAGCCAGGGCTGCGCCGACGCGGGCCTGTGCTATCCGCCGATGCAGAGCGGCGCCAACGTCAGCCTGGCGGGCTTCGGCGGCAGCGGCATCGTCACGCCCGGCCGCCGTGGTCGAGAGCGCCGGCGCACGCGGCGCGGCTCGGCCTGGCGACGAGCGCCGGCGCCTTCCACCGCCGCCGGCGGCGAGCTCGGCGCGATCGAATCGGTGCTGACGCGGCGGCACGTTCTGGTCGATCGTCGGCGCGTTCTTCGTCGCCGGCCTGCTGCTCTCGCTCACGCCGTGCGTGCTGCCGATGCTGCCGATCGTCTCGTCGATCATCGTCGGCCAGGCCGGGCCAGCGACACCGCCTTCGCCGGCGTGTCGGCAGGCGCGGGCGGCGCAGCCGCGCGTCGCGACGCGGCCGATGTCGCGCCGCCGCGGCTTCGGCGCTGCGCGGCGTCGTACTCGTTCGGCATGGCGGTCGTCTACACCGCTGTTCGGCGTCGCCGCCGGCCTGGCCGGCGAAGGCCTCGCCGCTGCGCTTGCAGAACCCGTGGGTGCTGGGCGCGTTCGCGCTCGGGCTGGTGGCGCTGTCGCTGTCGATGTTCGGCGCTCTACGAGCTGCAGCTGCCGTCGGCGCTCGCGTCGCAAGTGCGCCTCGACCGCGCAGCGCCTGCCGGCCGGCGGCGCGTCGCCGGCGTGTGTTCGCGATGGGCGGCGTGTCGGCGCTGATCGTCAGCCCGTGCGTCGCCGCGCCGCTGGCCGGCGCGCTTGCTCTATCTCAGCCAGACGCGCGACGTCTGGCTCGGCGGCACCGGCGCTGTTCTCGCTCGCCGCCGGCATGAGCGTGCCGCTGCTGCTCGTCGGCGCCTCGGCCGGCGCGCTGCTGCCGCGCGCCGGCGCGCTGGATGGTCGAGGTCAAGGCGGCTGTTCGGCGTGCTGCTGCTCGGCGTCGCGCTCTGGACCGTGCAGCCGGTGCTGCCGGGCTCGCTGGCGCTGGCGCTGTGGGGCGTGCTTGCGCTCTGGCACGGCGGCGATGGCTGATCGCGCGACGGCCGGACGCCGGTGCGCCGCGCCGCCGCGGCGCCATCGACCGGCCTGCCGCGGCGCGCGCTGGCGCCATGCGGTCGCCGCCTTGCTCGGCCTCGTCGGCGTGCTGCAGATCGTCGGCGCGGCCGCGGGCGGCACCGATCCGCTGCAGCCGCTGGCACGCTTCGCGTCGCAAGGCGAGCCGCCGGCGCCGCCGCGGACTGCACGCGCGCTTCACGCCGGTGCGCAGCGTCGCCGAGCTCGACGCCGCGCTTGCGCATCGGCCGGCCGGCCGGTGATGCTCGATTTCTACGCCGACTGGTGCGTCTCGTGCAAGGAGATGGAGCGCTTCACCTTCGCCGATCCGGCGGTGCAGCGCCAGCCTCGCCGGCGCCGTGCTGCTGCAGGCCGACGTCACCGCGAACAGCGCCGAGGACCGCGACGCTGCTGCAGCCGCTTTCAGCCTGTTCGGGCCGCCCGGAACGATCTTCTTCGACGCCGCAGGCCGCGAGATCGCGCGCGGCGCGCGTGATCGGCTTCCAGAACGACGCTCGAGTTCCTGCGAGACGCCTGCAGTCGGCCGGCCTGTGACGCTCGCTCGAAGCGGCCTGCTCTGCTATACTCGCAAGGCTCAGTCGCGAGGTGGAGCAGTCTGGTAGCTCGTTGGGCTCATAACCCAAAGGTCGCAGGTTCAAATCCTGCCCCCGCAACCAGAATTTCGGCACAAGCCGCAGCACGAACGCCAACCCCCGGGCTGGCGTTTTGCCTTCAGGACTCAGCGACCGGGCCGGTACGGTACCTTCGCCACGCGCGACAGTCACCAGCGGAAGGTGGCGCCCAGCAACGGTCCGCTGAAGCTGCAGGTCCTCGAGGGTGCTGCCGGACTTCAGGTCGTAGTCGAGGTGTGTCGCCACATCGAGCTTGACTTCGCCCCACTGGTACGACGCGTAGCTGACGCCGCCGACGGCCTGCCAGGTCAGCTTCGACTCCCCGGCGCCGATATCGGCATAGAAAGGGAGCGACCACCGGTCCGGACGTCGCCGAGCGCCGAGCCGGTCTGTCGAGCCGACGATCGCGTCGACCAGCTTTTGCTCGTCTTTCCGACTTTCCGCTGCGGCCCGCCGGCGCGATCGGGCCGATGTCGCCGCGTGATGTCCAGCGGATCGTCGTTTTCACGTCGAGCAACGCGTGCGCCGCCGAGGGTCGAGGGTGGACGCGGGGTTCGGCAACGAGACGCGGTACTGGCCGCCGACGGTCCAGACCACGCCCTTGAGGTCCCAGCCGAGGTCGGCGTTCGTGCCCGCCGGCAGGCCGATGTTGCCGATCGTGAAGTCGCGGTCTGTGATGCTTGCTCGCCTGCCGAGATTCAGGTGGTAGCATGAGGTCGGTGAACGCCGCCCCAGCGCCCGTTGTGCGCTTCGAGCGTTCCCATGACCGTGAACTTCAGGCCGTCGATGATCTTGCATGGCGTCGATGCGGATCAGGCGTCTCCGCCGTCGGGCCGGAGCGCTCGAGCTGGCCGTCCTGCGGTCGGCAGGTAGGAGGCAGAGCGTCCCGCCTGAACCTCGCGACGGGCCTGGCTGGCGCGGCCCGGGCGAAAGCCAGCGGAGAAACGAGTGCGCTCCGCAGAGCAGGGTAGCCCGGCGCGGCGGCGAAGGCGGCGAACGTTTGTCATCGCGAGCACTCTCATACCGTCTGAGTGTTCCTTGTCGTCCATCGCCCTTGCGGCAGGGTCCCCGGCGTGGCCGCGGCGGCGAACCACCTTCCTCTTAGGGGCAATGGACAGTCGACGAGCCGGGCTCCGAAAGTCCCTGAGGCGCAGCACTGCATCGCCCTGAGCTGACGCTCGGCCCTCGGCGAGGTCGTGCACGATCTACTCTGAGGTGAGTGAAACGAATACCCCGCACCCGATCCCGCACTCGAACGGCGCCTCCGGGGCGCTTCTCGCTCGACGTCTTCATCCGGGTGCCGGCGCTGATCAGCGACCTGGTCGTGCTCTGCTACGACATCTTCTCGCCCTTCGTGTCGCTTGATGGCGTGGGCGCTGATCCTCGCCGTGATCGCTCTATCCGGCTGCAGCAGATGCTCGACCAGCCGCCTGGGCGGCAGGAACTGGCCTGGCGGCGACGCTTGCTGGTGCTGGGCGGCATCGTCCTGATCGTCGCGCCCGACGACGGTGCTGATCGATGGCGCTGGGCGACTCGGTCCATGACTTCGTCGACCAGCGTCCAGCGATCACAGCCTGCAGATTCCGCGAACCTCCGGCCAGCGTTGCCGAGCTGGCCGGTGGTCGGCGAGAAGGTCCACGCGACTGTGGTCGCAGGCGCACACCGACCTGCCGGCGACTCGATCCATGAGCCTGCAGCCGTAGCTCGGCGACGCTGTCCAAGAAGGCGCTCGGCGCTGCCGCCGCGCATCGGCGGGTCGGTGCTGCTGTTCCTGGTCGTCCTTCATCATCGCCGGGATCATCATGGCCTTCGGGCGAGTCGGGCGCGCCGGCAGTCGCAGGCGATCTTCGAGCGCATCGTCGGCACCGAGCGCGGCGAGCGAATTCGCCAGGCTGTCCACGCGCGACCATCCGCGCCGTCGCGCAGGGCGTCATCGGCGTGGCGCTTCATCCAGGCGATCGTCGTCGGCCTGTGCCTGCTGGTCGCCGGCATTCCGTGGGCGGGCGTGCTCGCGGTGATCGTGCTGGTCCTCGGCATCGCCCAGGTGCCGGCGCTGCTCGTCACCTTGCCGGCCATCGTCTACATCTGGTCGAGCCGGCGACTACGGCACCGGCGCGGCGATCACCTACACCGTGCTGCTCGTCGCTCGCCGGCATGACTCGACAACGTGCTGAAGCCGCTGATGCTCGGGCGCGGCGTCGATGCGCCGATGCCGGTGATCCTGCTCGGCGCGCTCGGCGGCATGGCGACCAGCGGCATCCTCGGCATGTTCGTCGGCGCCACGCTGCTCGCGCTCGGCTATCAGATCTTCATGGGCTGGGTCGACGCCAATCCCGACGCGCCCCCGCGCGGCGCCCGAGGCTAGCCGGGCGCGCGGGCCGAGGCCGTGACCCAGAACGGACGCCGATCGACATCACCGCGACCTGATCGCGCGACTCCCGGGTTGAACCAGAAGCCGCCGAGCGTGAGCGCGGCGCCAGCGTCAGCTGCGCGAACGGCCCGCGCTGGATGTCGCGGTCGCCGCCGTAGGCCCGCGTGCGCTGGGCGACGAGGCCGACGCGAAGCCACTCGACCGGCCGAAAGCCGAGCTCGCTCCAGGCGTAGAAGTAGCTGTTGCTCGTGCTCGCGCGTTGTCGCGCACGTATTCGGCCTCGATGTAGAAGTCGAACCGCCCCGACGCCACGCTGCGCCTCCAGGCCGGGCACGAACGCACTGCGTCGCTGCCCCAGGCGCCGCCGAGCAGCGGCGTCAACTCCCAGGTGATCTCTTCGCCGCCGGAGAAGGTCCAGCCGACGAACGCCGAGCGTGCGCCGACCGACTCGTAGTTGTATCGGGCCTCGAGGTGCAGCGGGCCGCGATCGGCGACCGCGATCGCCGAGGTGTAGTCTGTCGCCGCCGCGAACGTCGGTCGGATAGGCGGTGAGCGCGAACTCCCACGACGGCTTCGTCGGGGAGCGCGGCGCGCCGCGCCCGCTGTCCTCCTCGGCGCATGACCGTCGTCGCGGCCAGAGCGGCGCCGAGCGCGGCGACGGCCCAGCGCGCGGCCTTCATCCGCCGAGCGCGTTGATCGCGACGCACGAGCGCGGTCGCCGAGCGCCGCCATGAGCAGGCCGACGCTGCCAGCTGCCGTAGCCGGCATAGCGCCCGAGCGCGAGCCCGCCGAGGAACAGCATCGCCAGCGCGATCGCACGCGACACGTTCTGCGCCAGCGCCGACGTCCTGCATCGAACAGCGAACGGCAGCGACGACGGGAAAGGTCGACGCGACGACGATCAGGAAGATCGCGAAGGCGGCGAGCAGATCGTTCCGCTCCAGAGGCGCGGCCGCGCCGGCAGCGATGCGCATGGCGACGATGCGGCCGCGGATCGCCTCGACCTCGGTCGGCGAGACCAGGCCCGCGGCGACCCGCGACAGCGACTGCTCGACCACCGCACGACCCGGCCTGCGCGTCGGGGCGCCGCTGCACCGCGCGAACGAGCGTGAGCGAGCTGGCCGCGATCGGTGACGGTGCGAACCAGGTACATGACCGCGTCGACCGAGGCCCCAGGCGAGGTTGCAGCCCAGGGCGGCGATGAACATCGTCGGATCGCCGCGCGTCCGGACTCGGCCACCGACACCGCGCCTGTGAAGCGTGAGCGCCATGAGCAGGCCGAACAGCATCTCGGATGATGCGGTCCACCGGGCTGGATCACGGGCTCGCGTTCAGGCGGGGTGGAAGTTTCCATGGAAAAATGATCGCTCGCGCAACGTCGCCTGACAAGCACCTATGGGAAGTCGACGCAAACGCCGCTGCCTTCACCAAAGTCCAATAGCCGCTGCCTTCGCCGGCCGCCAGCTTGCAGAGCATGAAGACCACCTGCCCGACCCGAAGCCGAATCGCCGCGTGTGCGCGCCTCGCTGCAACCTTGCTCGGCGTCGCGACCGTCGCGGCCTGCGCCGTTGAAGCGGCTTCACCACCTTCAACGACGCCCCGATCGCGAAGTTCACCAAGGAGGACACGGCGCTGATGATGGCGCGCGTCAACCGGGTAAGTGCTCAAGGCCGAGAAGGATGGCGACGCTCGAGTGTGGAAAAGCGAGGCCAGCAAGGCATCGGGCAGCGTGACGTGCCGCTGGCTCGGTTCGTTGCGGACGGTCTCGCCGGCGCTCAACATCGTCAACGTCTACGCCGACCAGAAGGCGCAAAGGCGCCCACAGGTTCGCGAGACGCCGCCCGGCAAGTGGAAGCTGGTCGGCCCCGACCCGGCGCCCCGGCTGAGCGCTGGCCACCGCGCCTCTGCGATTCGGCCGAGGCGCGGGCGTGCAGCGACCGCCACGGGGTGCTAGGTCGCGGCCTTCTTCACCGCCGCCTGGAGCGCGGCCGCGCTTCGGGCTTCGAGTGGCGCCCGCTTCGCCGAGGATCTCGGCCGGCGTCGCCGGCTTGCCGTAGTAGGCTGTGACTGTGGAGCGCCCCGCGCACGTCGAGCACCGAGCCGTCGATGGCCGAGGCCGGCGAACGCGCCCTTGACCGTCGAGTAGGCGACGAAATCGGAGTCAGGGCGATCCCGGTCCCGGTGCCCTTCGGGCCGACCGCGACCGACGCATCGCCGCCGAGCTTGACCTTGTTCGAGTAGAGCGAGTCGAGCGCCTTCTGCGTGTTGATGATCATCACGACTTCGGCGACGAGGCGCCGGCCTGGAAGCCGAGGCTGGCCGAGCCATGGTGTAGAAGGCCGGGCCGACCAGCTGCCGGTCTGCGCGTCGCGCACCAGCAGCACGCCCGAGCCGCCCGAGCCGCCGAGGATGAAGCCGGCCTTGAGCACCTGCGGAAGATCAGCACGCCCCGCGGCCTTGGCGCAGCGCCGGGCAGAAGGTCGGGAATTCCTTGTTGGCGGCCGAACTGCTGCGATCGTCGGCCTGGGCCTCCAGCGCCAGGTCTTCGCGGCGTCGCTGGCGTCGGAGGCCAGGCGCGGGCAGGCTGGCGGTCGCGGCCGCCGACGGCGACGGCAGCGCGCCGCCGGCGAGGTTGAACAGTTCTGCGTGCGCTGTTCATTTGAGCTCCTTCGAAGGGATTGCCGCGTCACTGGGCGGTGCGAGCAGACAGCCGTGGTCGCAGGCGACGGTTCGAGGCCGATCGCCTAACCTGACATCTGCCATCAGGTGGACATGCCGTCCGCGGGGCACCGCCCTGGTGCGTTGCCCACGCGCGCACGGGCAGCTCGCACGAAGGTCAATAGCTCGCAGTGCCGGCGCCGGCAGCTACGGTGCACGCGTGTGTCGCGAATCGCCTCAGACCCCTGCGCGTCGTCTGCCGGCTGGTCTGCCGCCGCGACTCGGCGGTGCGCTGCGGAGCGGCGCTCGCCCGGGCCCCGAGCGAGAACGCCGAGGAGCGCTTCGACGAGGCGCGCGCCAGTCGCCGACGCCGGTGGCCGGCAAGGGCAACTGGGTCATCGTGCCGATCCCGGTCGCCAATCCGACCATCGGCAACGGCCTGCAGCTGGCGGCGCTCTACCTGCATCCCAAGAAGCCCGGCGAGGAGTCGGCGCCGGGCGGCACGTCCGGGCTGAGTCGACGATGGCACCGACTGCGGGCGCGCGCCTGCTCGGCGGCTTCCACGACAACAGCTTCGCCGACGACCGCTTCCGCCTGAGCGCCTTCGCCGGCTCCGGGCAAGTTCAACCTGAAGTTCTACGGCACGAGCGAGAAGCTCGGAGCTCGCCGACCAACCCGCTGGGCTACAGATGGAGCGGCGCGCTCGGTCAGGTGCGCGGCGCGGTGCGCGATTCGCGGGCACCGAGAACTGGTTCGCCGGGCTGACCTACCAGTTCCTGCAGTCGACGCTGACCTTCAAGACCTCCGAGTGTAGCCCGGAGGAACTTCGGACGCTGCCGCGCGAAGCTCCACAGCGCCGGGCTCGGCCCGCAGATGACCTACGACAGCCGCGACAGCAACTACTACCCGCAGCAGCGGCCAGTACTGCCAGCGTCTCCTGGGCTGAACTTACGGCAAGCCGCTGGGGCGGCGACTTCGCGTTCGACAAGGTCGATGCCTTCTACAACCACTACCTGCCGCTCGGCCCCGTCTCGGTCCGCTGGCGCCTGCGTGTCCGGCTGCAGACCGCGACCGACGGGCACGCCGTTCTTCGCCCTGCCGACGCTCGACATGCGCGGCTTCTCCGCCGACCGCTACCGGGCCGACGTCACGCTGTCGTTGAGCGCCGGAGTGGCGCCACCGGTTCGCCGCCGCGCTGGGGCGCGGTGGCCGTACGCCGAGGCGGGCCGGCTTCGCGCCGAGCCTGCGCATGGCCTGGCCGACGGGCGAACCATCCACCACGTTCGGCGGCGGGCGTGCGCTGGCGGGTGACGGCCGAGCGCGACATGAACGTCGGCCTCGACTATCGCCGTCAGGCAGCGACGATCGCGGCGGTGTTCATCCAGATCGGCGAGCGCGTTCTGACGCGTGCGAACCTTCGACCGTCGCCAAGGACCGGCCATGAGCCTGCATCGTCCTCCGACCGCCTCGGCCTGGCTCCTGGCCATCGCGCTCACGCTCGGCATCGCGGGCTGCGGCTCGCCGTCGCCCCGCTCGACAGGCCGGACCGCGTCGTACGCCCTGCAGGACACGGCGTCGACGCCGCTCGGCCTAGGCGGTCGCGCCGGAGGCGGCGCCGTCATCCCGGGCTGACCGGCATCGAGCCGATCGCCGACGGCCGCGTCGCCTTCGGCATGCGGCTCGGCTGCTGCGCGCGGCCGCGCGGTCGATCGACATCCAGACCTTCATCTGGCACGCCGACAGCACCGGCACGCTGCTCTACGAGGTGCTGCGCGCGGCGGAGCGCGGCGTGCGCGTGCGCCTGCTGCTCGACGACGCGAACATGCAGCGGGCTCGATCCGATCGCTCGCCGCTGCTCGACGCGCACCCGAACATCGAGCTGCGGCTCTACAACCCGTTCGTCGAGCCGCGGCTCGCGCGCGGCTCGGCTTCCTCGGCGACTTCGAGCGCGCTGAACCGCCGCATGCACAACAAGTCGTTCACCGTCGACAACCAGGTCGACGATCGTCGGCGGCCGCAACATCGCCGACGAGTACTTCGAGGCCGGCGAGACGCTGAGCTTCGCCGACCTCGACGTCCTCGCCGTCGGCGACGCGGTGCGGCGAGGTGTCGACCGAGTTCGACCTCTACTGGAACAGCGCCTTCGGCCTATCCGGCGCGGCTCATCGTCGAGCGCGAGCCGGCGCGTCGGCCGCGGCCGAGCTCGCGCAGCGCGGCGCAGGCGATCAGCGACGACGCCGCGGCGAGCCGCCTACGTCGAAGCGATCGAGCCGCACGCCCTCAGGCGCAGGCCTGCTGGACCGGCAGGCTGCACGTTCGAATGGACGACCGCGCAGGTCGTCCACGACGACCCGGCGAAGACGCTCGAGCCGACCGAGCGAGACCGAGCTGCAGCTGCTGCCGAAGCTGCATGCGGCGCTTCGGCTCGGCCGACGAAGGAGCTCGACCTGGTGTCGCCGTACTTCGTGCCCGGCGACGCTCGGCACCGAGGCGCTCGTCGCGATGGCCCAGCGCGGCGTGCGGGTGCGGATCCTGACCAACTCGCTGGCCGCCACCGACGAGGCGTCGGTGCACGCCGGCTACGCGCAGACGGCGCAAGGACCTGCTGCGCGCGCGGGCGTGCAGCTGTTCGAGATCAAGCCCGACCGCGAGCGCCGATCGTGCAGCGTGCCGGCGACGAGATCGGCACGCATTCGACGGCCGGGCTGCACGCCAAGACCTTCGCCGTCGACCGGCGCGCGCATCTTCGTCGGCTCGTTCAACTTCGATCCGCGCTCGGCCAAGCTCAACACCGAGATGGGCCTGGTCATCGACAGCGCGTCGCTCGCCGAGCCGGCTGTCGACGATGTTCGATACCGCCTCGCCGGCGCTCGCCTACCGGGTCACGCTCGGCGCCGAACGGCTCGCTGTCGAGTGGCACGACGGCCTCGGCGCACGCTGGACGACGAGCCCGAGACCAGCTGGGGCCGGCGCATCGAAGGTCCAGATCTTCTCCTGGCTGCCGATCGAGTGGCTGCTGCTGAGCGCCCCGCTAGAAGCTCACCGCCGAGGCTGATCGCGAAGCCGGAGACGTTGTTGCCGAAGCGGTAGCGGCCGACCAGCCGGGTGCGGGTGATGAAGATGTCGTGCGCGCTCGAGTCGAGCTCCAGGCCGGCGCCGACCAGTGCAGGTTGTTGAAGCCGAGGGAGGGCTGGTCGCCGAGGTAGTGGTGAAGGCGTACTCGAGCACGTGGCGACCGGGCGGTCGAGCGCGGTCATCCCGGTCGGCGCCCGGCGGGTGCTGGAGGCTGGCCGTGATGGCGTCGGCGTGGCCCATGCAAGGGGGTCCGCGGTGCCGCCAGAGCTCTGCAGGCGGATGGCGGTACGGCGCAGCTCGACGTCGATCTCCTGGTCCGGCCGGACCCGCTCGCAGTCTGAGCACCAGCGAGCCGCCGAGCCCGTAGGCGTCGTGGTGGCCGCGGTCGAGAGAAGTCCCGATCCTCCTCGCCGGCTCGACATCGGGACCACGAAGCGGGCAGGCCTCAGGTCGCTGGTGACCCGGCCGAGGGCGAAGTTGAAGATCGGCCGGAACACCAGGTCCTCGGCGACCCGGAAAGTCCAGCCGACGCCGCCGCTCAGCGTGCCACGCTCACCCACTTGACCGGGATCGGGCGCGTTCTTCCTCCCGTTGGTGGCGACGTCAGATCCCGCGCTCGAAAGCGGCTGTAGGCGATGCCGCCTTCAGGTAGACCGGCGTGGTGCGGCTGGGGTGAAGATCCGCCGGCGAGCTGCGACCCATGGCGAGCCTGCGGGTTGCCCGTGCCGCCGCTGTCGATCGCCAGCGTGCTCGAGGTCAGGTCGGGACGACGGAGTAGCCCATCAGGCCGAGCACGCCGTTGGCGAGCTTCCTGGATGCGCGCGCCCGGCCACCGTCAGCGGTGGCGGCTGCTGCTGCGCCTGCGCCGCGGTGGCGAAGGCCGCGATCCAGATCCCGCCGAGCAGAGCCGACGAACCGACCCCTTCCGCGCCATCCAGTTCATCGTCTGGTCGAGGCGGCCATGGTGGCAGTTTGCGTGGGCCGGGCGTTGTGCGGATAGAATCTTGGCGAACGCCGCGGTCTCGCGCATCGGCGATCTTCAGCGGCGTCTTCAGCACGAACCAGCGTGACGCCCTCGCTGCACGGCGGCGTGGTCGAGCGAGCCCTGGAAGGTGTAGTAGCCGCTGGTCGCGCGGGCAGCAGCGTCGCGGCGTCGATGGTGGCGTCGGCGACGCGGCTTCCTTCTCCTTTCCTTCGGCAGGTTCTTCCAGATGGTGTCGATCAGTCGGGTTCGCGCCGCCCTTGTCGAGCAGCACCGCGACCACCGCGAGCTTGCCGTCGGCGCTCTTGTGCACCAGGTGGGCGACCATGGCGTGCGCCTTGCCGTTGATCTTCTCCTCGCTCGGCCTGTGGAAGTGGAACTGGACCAGCTCGTAGCGCGTGCCGCCGACGTCGATCGAGCTGCCCGGCGCGTAGTTCACCTGGATGGTGTGGCCGTTGTCGATGACCTTCAGCGGCGACGGCTTGTAGTCGAACTTGATCGCCGGCAGGTCGGCGGCCTTGGCGCCGCGGATGTCGATCGGCGACTGCAGCTTGCCGAGCTTGCAGGTGCTGAACTCCGGAGTTGAGCGAGGCCCAGGCCGCAGGGCCGCCGTGACCCTCGTAGCCCCAGTGATGGCCGCCCTCGGCGCAGCGCCGGGCCGGCGCCGGCGCCGAGCGCGCCCGGGAGAGAAGACCGGCACAGCATGTCGTGGCGCGCGGAGCAGGTTCATCGGTAGCTCTCCTCGGGTCAGACGTCGGTCAGCCGGCGAATCGTCTCGAGCACGTCGGCCCCGGAGTCGTTCTTGCGGAAGTAGGCGGCGCAGCCGGCGGCCTCGGCGCTGGCCCGCGTCTCGGAGTGTCGTGCGCGGTGATGTAGATGACCGGCGCGTGGCGGATCTCGCGGTCGGCGGCGAGCACCTGGGCCAGCTCGATGCCGGACATGCCGCCGAGCTGGACGTCGAGCACCATGCAGTCGAACTGCGGCCGCTTGCGTGTCGGCCAGGAAGCGCCTCGGCCGAGTCGTAGGTGATCGGCTGGATGCCGGCCGCGCGCAGCAGGCGAGCGAACGAGCGACAGACGCTCTGATCGTCGTCGACCACGGCGACATAGGTGTGGAGGATGTGCTCATCGAGGGGCCGATGCGGCACTTTGGGCGACGGGCGCGCCTCGCCGTCCATTGCACCCTAGGGGCAGGTCGAGCGCCGGCGCAGGTCGGCACGCCCGCCTCCTGCGTCAGCCGCGTGAGCGCGGCGACCGGATCGGACGCCGAGCTTGGTCATGATCGCCTTGCGGTGCACCTTCACCGTGCGCTCGTGGATGCCCAGGTCGCTGGCGATCTGCTTGTTGAGCCGGCCTTGCAGCACGTGTCCGAGGACCTCGCGCTCGCGCGCGCTGATCGCGCTCGAAGCGGCCGCGCGACGCTCGCGCTGGCCGCGCGCTCGCGCTCGCGCTCGCGGGCATCGCGCGCCAGCGCGCGCTGCACCGCGTCGAGCAGCAGCTCCTTCGGCGCGCGCTTCTCGAGGAAGTCCTCGGCGCCGCCGCGCATCGCCCGCACCGTCGAGGCGGTGTCGGCATGGCCGGTCGAGGAAGAGCAGCGGCAGCGGGATGGCGGGCCCGGGCGAGCGCCGCCTGCAGGTCGAGCCCGCCGACCTCCGGCATGTGCAGGTCGACCACGCACGCAGCCGGGCTGCGTCGGCGTCGCGCTGGGTCGAGGAAATCGGTGGCCGACGCGTAGGTCTTGACGGCAAAGCCGCTGGCACGCAGCAGCCGGGACATCGCAGTCAGAAACGGTCCGTCGTCGTCGACGACATGGACAGTGGGTTCGCTCATGCTCGCTTCGAGCCGATCGATCGGGTCCGGGACAGGTGGGGGTGGCTGGCATTTGACAGCACGCCGCGCAGTCTGCGGCTCGCGGGGCTCGGCCGGCGCGTCCGTGCGGGCGGCGCTTCAGGCCGCGATCGGCAGCGGTGAAGCGGAAGGTCGCGCCGCCGCTCGGCGTTGTTCTCCGCCCAGAGGCGGCCGCCGTGCGCCTCGACGATGCTGCGCGAGATCGACAGCCCCATGCCGATGCCCGGTCGTCTTGGTGGTGAAGAACGGGTCGAAGATGCGCTCGATCTCGCGCGGCCGGAATGCCGCGTTCCGGTGTCGGCGACGCTGATCGCCAGGCCGTCTGCGCCCTCGCGCTGCGCGGTCACGGCTGACCTTGCGGCCGTCGCCGTCATCGGCGCCGAGGGCGTCCATGCCGTTGAGGATGAGGTTGAGCAGCACCTGCTGCGAGCTGCACCCGGTCGCCGATGCACCGGCGGCAGGTCGGCGGGCACGTCGAGTCTCGAGCGCGACGTGGCGGGCCGCCGCATCCGGGCGCAGCAGGCGTGGCGACGTCGTCGAGCACTCGGCGGCACGTCGAGCGGCGTCATCTCGACCTCCTGGCGCCGCAGCAGGGCGCGCATCCGGTCGATGACGGCGCCGGCGCGCTGGTCGTCCTTGCGGATGTCCTCGAGGATCGCGCTGATCTCGGCCAGGTCGGGCGACGGGTCCTGCATGAAGAGCGCCGCCGCCTCGGCGTTGCGCAGGATCGCGCCGAGCGGCTGGTTGATCTCGTGCGCCAGCGCCGAGGCGAGCTGGCCCATCACCGAGACCCGGCCGACGTGGGCGATGTCCTGGCGCAGGCGCAGCATCTCCTGCTCGGCCAGCTTGCGCGAGGTGATGTCGATGCAGGCGCCGCGGCTGCGCAGCGGCCGGCCGCGCTGACGTCGAACTCGACCCGGCCGATCGCTGCGATCCAGCGCATGCGGCCGTCGGGCAGCGGCGACGCGTGAACTCGGCGTGGTACTCGCCCTCGATCCGCGCGCATCGCCAGGCCGTGCTCTCGCCGAATGCCGCGCGCGATCGTCGACGTGGATCTGCTGCAGCAGCGCGCTCCAGGCTCAGCGGTTCGTCGGGCGCGAAGCCGAACAGCTCGCGCCACTTGTCGCTGGCCTCGATCACGTCGCGCGCGATGTCGCGGGTGCAGGTGCCGAGGTTCGCCGCCTCGGCCGCCAGCGCCGCCTCCTGCTCCGCTCTCGCTCAGCTCGATGACCAGCTGCTTGGCGCGCAGCAGGTCGGTGCTCAGGGCATAGGCCATGACGACGACGATGCCCAGGCAGAACAGGGTGAGCGTATGCTGGGCGCCTGCACGCCGCCCCAGAACAGAACGACCGCCAGGGCGCCGCCCGAGAGCATGAGAGAGGTGAGGATGCTGCCGACGACGATCGCCGCGCGCGCGCCGGCCCTTGCCGCCAGGCCGTGACGCTGGCGTCGGCGAAGAACGATCATGCAGCAGGAACATGCCGAGCTGACCGACCGCCATCCAGGGGTTGCTCACGCCGACCGGAACCCGGACCACGTCGCCGAGGAACGCGACATCGCGCAGGGATCTGGACCTCGAGCCAGTTCAGGTTCTCGCCGACCGTGAAGTTGATGACCAGCGATACCAGGCGCAGGCCGATGGCGGTCGCCGCCAGCCAGCGCCTGCCGGCGTCGAGGTAGTGGAAGGCGAAGCCGGCCAGCGCGATCATCAGCAGCGACGATCGGCACATGAGCCCAGCGCACGGCCGTGGCATAGGCGTGCGGCGTCGGCGCCTTGAGCATGCCGAGCTCGCAGAAGGCGATGCCCGCAGTGGAGACGGCGGCAAGCGCGAACGCCAGCGTCGTCTGCGCGCCGCGATTGCGCCACCAGACCGGCAAGTGGACTGCGGCCAGCGTCAGGCAGGCCGCGGCGATCATCGACCAGACGACGGTGACGAAACTCATCCAGCCCGCGTAACCTGCCACGTACACGCGGGGCGAGTCTATCTGTCCGCTTGCAAAGAAATGCGGTACGTCAAGGCATCGCGCGCAGGGCGCGCGAGCCGTGAACGAGACCTGAAATGGCCGGCGGCCGTGCCGCCGGCCGGTTGCTACTTCTTCGCCGGCTCGACCGTGACGGCGAGCGCCTGCGTGTACTCGGCTTCGATCTGGTCGCCGACCTTGATCAGCTTCAGCTGTGCCGGATCGGCCACGTAGAGGTCGACTTCCTGCTTCGGCCCGCGCAGGGTGACCATGTGCGTCTTCTGGTCGATGGCGATCACGTCGGCGGTGACCGTGGTGCTGCTCGGCGACGGCGCCGCCGGGCTTGGCGCCTTCGGCCGAGCGCACGGCGTCGCTGCTTGGTGTTCGCAGGCGGGAATCTCCTTGCCGTCCTTCTTCAGCGTGAGCGACAGGGCCTCGACGTAGGTCACCACGACGCTGGTCGCCGACCTTGACCTGCTCGAGGTTGCGCACGTCCGGCGACACCGACAGCGGCACGACCTTGCCCTTCGGGCCCTTGAGCGTGATCTCGCGCTTGGCGACGTCGATCGCCTCGACGGTGGCGGTGATCTTGCGCTTCTGCGCGATCGAGACCTGGCCGGGCGACGAGGTCATCACGGCCTTGTCTTCGGCCTGGGCCGCGGCGGGAAGGCCGAATGCGACGACCAGCGACGCGGCAACGATGATCAGGGACAGTTTGCTTCATTCTTGCTCCTCGAGAACAGGGAAGGGTGGAAAGGGAAGGGCCGACTTTACTGCGGCGAGGCCGCCAGCCGGGCCCGGGGTCGAACGACGTCATCTTCTCGGCGACCGCGCTCGTGTTCCGGCCGAGATCCTTCTCGAAGATCTTGCCGTTGTGGTTGACGATGAAGGTCATCACGCCGCTCTCGCCGTACTGGTCGGGCCAGGCGACCATCGCGAAGCCGGAGATCAGGCGGCCGTTGACCATGTAGTTGTAGGCGCCGCCTGGCGCGCTCTGGCCCTGGCGCGTCAGGATGCGGAAGTGGTAGCCGTGGTACGGGTCGCCCTTGACTTGTGTCCGCGCGAGGTAGGCGGCGCTTTGCGCGATCAGCGGGCCGAACGGGCTCGCCTCCTCGCCCTTGCTCGCATCGGCCGGCCAGTACAGGCCGTCGAACTTGCCCGGGCTGCTGCCGAGCTTGGCGGCGTACTGCAGCACGCCGTCGCCGTCGCGGTCGCGCGAGCGCGTACTCGCGCTGCGCGTCGACGTAGGCCTGCAGCACGTACGAGGGCGTTGCGCTCGTTGCGGCCGACGCGCCGGTTGAGGATTTCCTCTACGCCCTGCTCGGTGGCGAAGCGCCAGGCGCTGCCTTCGCGCACCAGCGGGATCGGCAGCGGCCAGGCCTTGTCGCCGACCAGCAGCACCCGCCGGTCGGGCGACGCTGTCGTCGAGCAGGCGGATAGGTGGCGAGCCAGCTCGCGGCTTCGGCGCGCCGGCGCGGCGTCGTCGGCCGGTGATCCGGTCGACGATCAGCGTGCTTGTACTTGTCGCCGAAGATCTCGATCAGCGCCCGCTCGTCGTTCGCCTTGAGGGCGGTGACGAACGCGTCGACGGCCGCTTCCGGCGTGGCGAAGGTCCGCTGCTCCGCCGCCGTCGCGCACGAGCGGCAGGGCCAGCAGGAGCAAGGCCGGCAGGGCGCGGCGCAGCCCGGCTGCCAAGGATGCGAACGAGGTTCATGGTCGTCGATCGCCTGTGATGGGGTGAGTGGAGTTCATGGTGCGCGGGCTTCAGCGACGACGCGCCGCCGCCGCCGCCGCCCCGCGCCACCGCCACCGCATCGACCGCCGCCGCCGGCCTGCGGCCGACGGTGCGACGGGCGAGGCCGCGGCTTGAGGCGCCGCGCGAGCTGTCCATCTGCGTGCTGCGCCCGAGCCGTAGCCGTCGAAGGCACCGCCGCCGCCGCCGCCGCCGCGATCCATCGTGCCGGCGCTCGGCTCGCCGCCGCCCGCCGACCACCGCCTCGATCCATCGGCGCCGGCGCTCGGCCGGCCCGCCGCCTGCCGCCGCGGTCCATGTCCGGCGCTCGGCCCGGCGCCGCCGCGCCCGCCTCGCCGCCGCCGACCGCACCGCGTCGAGCGCTCGCCGCCGCGCCGGCGTCGCCCACCCGCGACGACGGCGGGTTGGCGCCGACCGACCTGCTCACCTGGCCCTTCTGCTTGCCGGAGCTCCACTTCTCGCCGCCGGCGTTGTTCTGGCTGGCGCGGTTGCCGCGGTTGCCGCTGATGTTCGTGTCGCGCGTTGATGTTGGTGTTGCGGTTGATGTTGATGTCGCCGCCGCCGTAGTTCGCGCCGTAGCGACCGCCGCTCCAGATCGCGCCCATCGCCGCGCCCCAGATCAGGCCGGTGGCGAGCGCGGCGCCAGGCGGGTAGGGGTAGTAGTACACCGGGTACGGCGACGGGTAGTAGCCCCAGCCGGCATAGCCGCTGACCACCACCGTGGTCGGGTTGTATTGCGGCACGTAGATCACCTGCGGATCGGTCGGCGACGATCGTGATCACTTCCTTCTCGACCACCACCGTCTGCTTCTCGATCCGACTTCAGGTTGCCGGCCGCCTGGGTCTTGCGGCCGGAAGGCCTGGACGGCTTCGAGCACGGCGGCCTGGTCGGCGACCACCGCCTCGCCGAGCGCGGCGGTCCAGTCGAGGTCGCCGCTCATCATCGTGATGACCTCCGGGATAGTTCACCAGCGACTTGACCGCGTCGTCCCACTTCTCGTCGATCGGCGCCTTCGGATCGGTCTTGCGCTTGGCCGAGGAAGCGGTCGGCCTGAACGATCTGCAACGGATTGGTCGATGCCGGCAGGATGATCGCGACCAGATCGTCCGGATAGAGCGCGATGCGGGCGACGAGCGCCGCGGATCGTCGGCTCTGCGCTGGCGCTGGCGTGGCGCCGCGGGGCGGGCGCGGCCGTGGGTGGCGCGCGGCCGGCGCCTGACCGAGCACCTGCGGCGCCGGCAGGGCGGTGAGCAGCGCCGCGAGCAGGGCGACGCCGCGCTTGCCTGCGTCGCCGGCGAGGCGTCTTGGCGTGGAGGAGGGACGGAGTCGTCACGAAGTCTCCAATTCGGTGTTCGTTCACTTGACCGTGCAGCCCGGCCGCAAGCCTCATCAGCGTCGGATTGCGTCAGACCATGCCGTCCTCCTGGGAAGTCGATACTTTCGAGTGCCGATGCGAGCAGGCGTCTATTGCACCTATGGGCAGTCGGCCCGCGGCGCAGCGGCTCTTCGCTGTCGGCCATCGCCATGCATCAGACGGCTCGTGGTGGTGGCGGTCAGCCACAGGGCATCGAGGCGGCGAGCTGCCTCGAAGATCGGCGGCTTTCCTCGACGGCGCAGCGTCCTGCGCCGCGTCGATCGCGAACGTCGTGATCGCACCGCTCGGCATCGTCCGGCGCGCTCTCTGCCCTAAGAGGCAGGTTCGTGCGACCATCTTCGACGATAGCCTTCGGTAATCGCAGAGCGCCGGTACCGGGGCTGAATCAAATATGCATCTGGGGAGTTGCGACGCAATGAAGGCAAACGAGGGCAGTTCCTTCGTTCCGCTGGCCGTGTGCGCGCTGCTCGCCGCCGGCTTCGCGAACGGCGCCCGCGCGCCGGCCGGGCCGGCCCAGACCCTGCTCGACGGCAAGGTGGTCGGCAACCTCGGCGGCTTCATCGTCGGCACCGACTTCAAGGCGAGCCTCAACGGCGAGTCGACCGAACAATCCCGAGATCGACTTCGACAAGACCTTCGGCGACGGCAGCGACCAGTCGCGGATCCGCGGCGACCTGCTCTGGCGCATCGCGCCGAACCATCACCTGCGCTTCCTCTACTTCGACGACTCGACTCACGCGCAAGCGCGTCATCGACTCGGACCTCGCCTGGGGCGACAACGTCTTCACCGCCGGCGGCGAGGTCAGGCTGAAGACCAGCTTCCGAGATCGCCGAGCTCGCCTACGAGTACGCCTTCATCCGCCAGCCGACGCTTCGAGCTCAACGGCAGCTTCGGCGTCCACTAGCATGGACGTGGGCGATCAAGCTTGCGGGCGACGCCATCGTCACCGACGCGAACGGCAACAGCACGACGGTGTCGGGCTCCATCAAGAAAGGCGACGTCTCGGCGCCGCTGCCGGTGATCGGCATCCGTGCCGGCTGGGTGGTCGCGCCGAACGTCTACCTCGACGCCCAGGGGCAGTACTTCAAGGCCAACATCAGCGGCTACGACGGCAGCGTGACCGACCTGCGTGCCGGGGCGACGCTGGATGTTCACCCCGAACCTCGGCCTCGGCATCGGCTACAACCGGTTCAACACCCACGTGAAGACCGAGAAGAACGATTTCGACGGCCGCATCAAGGTCGGCTACTCGGGCTTCCAGCTGTTACCTGACCGGAGCCTTCTGAGCGGGCGCGAGACCGCGGCAGTCGCCGGCGGCCACGCCCCTTCCTGAGCCGCACTCGGGAGACGAGGGTTCCATGAAGGAGTTCATGTACGACATCGACGTCGGCCTGATCGCCGGCATCCTGTTGCTTTCCACCGTGGCCGCGCTCGAGGTCGGCTATCGCGTCGGCATCCGCATCAAGGAAGCGGACGGACGAGCCCTCCCGGGCGCACATCCACCTGACGGAGACGGCCACCCTCAGCCTCCTCGCCCTTCTCCTCGCCTTCACCTTCTCCCTGTCGCTGCAGCGCTTCGACAGCCGCAGCGACCAGGTCGTCGACGAGGCCAACGCCATCGGCACCGCCTACCTGCGCATCGACCTGCTGCCGCCTTCGCTGCGCGACGAGGTTCGCGGCCGTGATGCGCGACTACGTGAATCGAGCGCGTCAAGTCCAGCCGCCATCGCGACCTCGCCGCGAGAGCGAGTGGCGCGGCAGCGTCGCCGAGGCCGGCCGGCTGCAGACGGCCCTGTGGTCGTACGCGCGGACGCGCGGCCGAGCTGGATCCGAGCCCGGTCCGCTCGGGAATGTTCATCCAGGCGCTCAACGACATGATCGACAGCTTCGGCCGGCGCGACGCCGGCCTCAATCCGGCATGTGCCGGAGGTGGTGCTGCTGCTTCTCTCGGGGTGTTCCTGATCACCGCCGCCATCGTCGGCTTCGCCTCCGGGACCGAGCGGCCACCGCCCGCCCGCCGGTGAGCCTGGTGATGGTCGGGCTGATCGTCGTCCTGATCTGCGTCATCCTCGACCTCGACCGGCCGCGGCGCGGCCTGATCGAGGTCAGCAAGCAGAGCCTCTACGACCTGCAGGCGTCGATCAATCCTCCGGCCGGCGGTTCCGATCGCGCCGTCGCCTGCGGCCAGCGCGGCCCCGCCCGGCGAGCGGCGCCAGTCGCTGAGGCGTCCGGCCGGGGCTCGCCAGCGGGCGTGGCGGGCTATCGCGTTCGCGGCATCGACTTCGCGGGCCGGGCGAGAATCGCCGAGGTCCCGTCATGTCCTTCGAGCACTCGCCCAAGAAAGCCGCGGCCTGATGTCGGGCTGGCTCACCGCCATGGTGGTGATGGCCGTCGCCGGCCGCGAGGCGACCAGGAGCCTGCACGTCTTCCAGATCATGGAGATGCGCTCGCTGCTCGGCCTGGTGCTGCTCTATCCGCTGATTCGCGCCAGCGGCGGGTTCGCGGCGATGCGCACCGGGCGCGCCGGCCTGCACGTCGCGCGCAACACCTTCCACTACGCCGCCCAGTTCGGCTGGTTCCTGGCCTTGACCATGATCCCGATCGCCCAGGTCGTGGCGATCGAGTTCACGATGCCGATCTGGACCGCGCTGCTCGCCGGTGTCGTTCCTGGGCGAGCGGCTGAATCGCCGCGCGGATCGTCGCCATCGTCCTCGGCCTGGTCGGCGTGACGGCGATCGTGCGGCCCGTCCACCGGCCATCTCGACCCGGGCCAGCTGATCGCGCTTGGCGGCGGCCGTCGGCTTCGCGCGTCTCGGTGACCATGGTCAAGTCGCTGACGCGCAGCGAGAGCGCGGCCGCGATCATCTTCTGGATGCTGATCGTGCAGTCGGCGATCGGGCTCGTGCCGGCGGCCTCGGTCTGGCGTTCGCCGCCGCCTGGCGGTGCTGCCCTGGATCCTGGTCATCGCCGTTTGCGGCACCTACTCGCACTACTGCATGACGCGGGCGCTGCAGCATGCCGAGGCGACGACGATCGTGCCGATGGACTTCCTGCGCGTGCCGCTCAGCGCCCTGGCCGCCTGGCTCGTCTACGCCGAGGCGGTCGATCTCTGGACCGTGCTCGGCGCCGCGCTGATCCTCGGCGGCAACGCCCTCAACCTGCTCGCCCCCGCGCGCCCGCGACGCACCGGCCAGGGCCGAGGTCTGACGCGCGCGGCCGGCTAGCGGCCGGCGACCGGGACGCGCGCGGCGTAGTAGGCGAGCACGTCGAGATCGGCCGGCGGAACCTGGCTCACCGCCTCGCTCATCGCCTGCGTGTAGCCGACGCGCTGTCCGGAGCGAAGCCCTGCAACGCCTCGCGCAGGTACTCCTCGCGCTGGCCGCCGATGCGCGGCACCTGCTGGCCGCCGGCGAGGTCGGTCGCCGTGGCAGAACACGCACTTGTGCTGGCTGCGCCAGCGCCTGGCCCTGCTTCATCCGGGCGGCGTCGGGCGGCGACGCCGCGGGCGGCGGCGGCACCGGCGGCAGCGTGCCGATGTGGTCGGAGAAGCCGCGCAGGTCGGCGTCGCTGAAGCGTCTTGGCCACCGCGGTCATCGCCGCGTTGCTGCGCCGGCCTTCGCGGAACAGGAACAGCTGCGTGATCGCGTAGTACGAGTGCTGCCCGGCGAGCACCGGCGTGCCGGGCATGTCGCTGCGACCGTTGGCGCCATGGCAGGCGGCGCAGACCGTGGCGAAGCGCTGGGCGTACTCGGCGGCGGCCGGCCTGCGGCAGCCGCCGCCGACGCCGAGCGCGGCGGTCGGGCTCGCCGGACCGCTCGCGCCGCGCGCCGGGCTGCGGTCTGCGCCTGCGCCGCCGCGGCGACGACGAGCGCGCGCCGACCGGCGAGCGCGACCGGCGCCCGCCAGGCCGCCGCGCGTCGCCCGCCTGCACTTGCCGCCGTAGCTGATGCGGTAGATCGCTCCGGCGTGGTCGTCGCTGACCAGCAGCGAGCCGTCCTTCATGACGCAGGAAGTCGACCGGCCGGCCGAGGTAGGCGTTGTTCTCGACGAAGCCGGTCATGAACGGCTCGACCTTCGCGCCGCCCTTGCCGTCGGGCCAGGCGACGTAGACGCCGTTGTACTTCTTGGTGCGGTTCCACGGGCCGTGGCTGGGCGATGAACATCGCGCCCTGGTACTTCGCCGGGAACATCTTGCCGGTGTAGAACTTCAGGCCGAGCGAGCCGGCGTGCGGCCCGAGCAGCGCGGCGGGCTTGACGTAGTCGTCGCACGACTTGCCCCAGCCGAACTCCGGATCGGGATGTTGCCCTGGTGGCAGTACGGGTAGCCGAAGTGCTGCTTGCCCGGCTTGCGTGACGACGGTTGAGCTCGTCGTTCGGGAAGCTCCTCGCTGAACCAGTCGCGGCCGTTGTCGGTGAACCAGAGGTCGCCGGTCTTCGGGTCGAAGTCGAAGCCGACGGTGTTGCGCACGCCCGAGCCGCGAGCGTCTCGACGCTCGGTGCCGTCGAGGTTCATGCGGTAGATCTTGGCGTACTCGCCCGGGTCGCAGATGTTGCACGGCGCGCCGATCGGGAAGTAGAGCTTGTCGTCCTTGATGCGCAGGAACTTCCAGCTGTGGTCGTTGCCGCCCGGCAGCTTGTCGTAGATCACCTTGGGCTCGCCCGGGTTGTCGAGCTTGTCCTCGATGTTGTCGTAGCGGCAATGTTCAGGGGGTCTTGATAAGTAACAGTCATCTTTGAGGGGGCGAGTTTACCCACAAGCGCCGGGGGTGATCGCCGAGAACATTGTGCGGCATCCTTGACGATAGAGCTGAATCGCTTCGCTTTCTCCGCGTAGATCGGATCGTCGCGCAGCAGATGGCCATATTCTTTTTCATGGCCGCTGCCTGGCCGAGCGGCGTTGACGGACGACCGCATCGACGCCGGCCTCCGGGAAGGCATCGATGTTGCGTCGGGCCATCTGTTTTTGCCGCGATGCTTTCTGCCGTTGTGAACGTTGAGCGCACCGCAGCAAATCTGATTTGGGGAAGGACGACGCGTCGCAGCCGTTGCGTCGCAGCACGCGGACGGTGGCTTCGTTCACGTCGCCGAAGATCAGAGGCATCACGCAGCCGTTGAGCATGGCGACTTTGGCGCGCCGTTTGCCGATGGCGAGAAGAATGTTCGCCGAAGGTTGAAAGAAACGGTGAGGAATGAGCGGCAGCATCGATTCCATCTCACGCAACTTCTTCGGCAGTAGCGGGCGGATCAAACGTTGCAGGCCGGTTCGTTGGTACAGCCGCAACAGCCCCGCCAACACTCTGAGACGGTTCGGATGAGGGAAGAGCTGAGTAAAAGCGAAGTTGAGCGCGGTACGCATCCGTGGCGATCCGGGCGGACCGAGTTGCTCGCGTGCCGTTTCCGCGATGTGGCCGTACTGCACCGCGATGGACACGCTGTCTCGCAGGCGCGGCAAAGGAGGCAGAGATACAAGTGCTCTTTAAAGCGTTCGCTGAGTTCGATGCGACCATCGGCGGCGGCCTTCACCAGATGAATCCTGCCGCGGGGCGATTCGGGTTCCAGGCGAAGTACCCGGTACGTCCGGACACTGATTCAAACACGGTCCGCAGTGCACACATTGATAGAGTTCAGGCAGGTCCAACGTCGCGATTCTTGGATGATCGCTGAGCTCTTCTTTGTGGTCAGGTGATCCAATGGTAGTCATCTTCCAGTTTCAGAGTCTTAGATCCGGAGTCTCGCGTTCTGAACCCTAGAACCCGAGACTCGAGGCCGTATTTTTAAATCCACAACCCCGCCGGAATATTGGCTGGTTGCCGGCGCATCTCCCCCGCAGCTAGCGGGTGTTGGGGAACAGTTTTGCTGGATTGAAGCGTCCGTCGGGATCGAAGGCTTTGCGAACGCGCGCCATCGCTTCTAGATCCGCTTCGTTGAACAAAAGTCCAATGTAGGCCTTTTTCTCGAGGCCAACGCCGTGTTCGCCGGTGATGCTGCCGCCGAGCTCGATGCAAGCGCGGAGCGTAGCCGCTCCTGCTTCAATGACGCGGTCCAGTTCGCCTGGTGTGCGCATGTCGAAAAGGATATTCGGATGAAGGTTGCCATCGCCGGCATGAAAGACATTGGCGATCCGAAGGTTATATTGCTTGCTGATTTCGGCGATGCGCCGCATGATTTCCGGTAGCGTTGCTGCGCGGCACACACCGCTGTCTTGAACGTAGTAGTTGGGCGCCAAGCGCCCATGGCGCCAAAGCGCCTTTCCTGCCCTTCCATAGGAGTTTGCCGCTCGTTGTCGTCCTTGGCGACTCTAACTCTCTGGCGCCGTTGCGCTGGCAGATCGCGCGGACGAGATTCACGGAGTGCTCGGTTTGCTCGCGGACACCTTCGACTTCGACGAGAAGCACAGCCTCGGCATCCCCTAGGAAAACCCACCGGTGCGCCGCGCTCGACTGCTTCGATGGTGAGACGATCCATCATCTCCAGTGCCGCAGGAATGATTCCGGCTGCCGTGATATCCACTACGGTCTCGGTCGCGGGCTCCATCCGGATCAAAAATTGCCAGCAACGTGCGCACGGACTCCCTTGTCTGCAGGAGTCTCACCGCTACCTTGGTCACGATCCCCATTGTCCCCTCTGAGCCGACAAAGACACCGCAGAGATCGTAGCCCGGCGTATCCGGAACCTCACCACCAAGCCAGCCGATTTGGCCGTCGTCCAAGACTACTTCGATACCTAAGACATGGTTCGTCGTTACCCCGTAGGCGAGGGTGTGCGGCCCGCCCGGAGTTGTTGGCGACGTTGCCGCCGATGGAGCAGGCGGCCTGGCTGCTGGGGTCCGGTGCGTAGAAGAAACCATCTTTGGATACGGCTTTCGTCATGTCGAGATTAATTACACCGGGTTCCGACGATGGCGAGGTGGTTTTGCAGGTCGATTTTTAGGATGCGATCCAGACGGGCCAACGACAGGACGATGCCGCCTTCGGCGGGAACCGCGCCGCCGGCAAGCCCGGTGCCTGAGCCGCGTGGAACGATTGGAACGTTGGCGCGCCGCGCTGCCTTGACGACAGCCGCGACCTGTTCGACATCGGCGGGCAAGACAACGATTTCCGGCATAACCTGGAAGATAGAACCGTCTTGCTCATAGACGATGACATCTTCTTTTTCGAGCAGAAGATAATTCTCGCCGACGATGGTGCGCAGCTCGTCGATAAGGGTGTCGCGGCTCATTGTAAAGAGCCTATCCGAGGTCAAGATAGAGTGTCAACCAGCTGTACTCGTTCTGTACTCGTTCACAACATTCTTATCCGCCGCCGCAACTCCAAACATCGAGGAAGCGTCTTCGACGACGGAAGTGCTGGAAGGGATTAAGCAGTCGCCTGGGCTTTAATGGCGGCGAGCTGCTGCTTGGCGTCTGGCCGGATGCCGAGATCGGCGGTAACACGGCGACGATCTCCGGCATTAGCTTGAAAATGGAGCCGTCCCCTGCTTGTAGACGATCAAATTTTCCTTCTCGAGCAGAAGATGATTTTCGCCGACGATCGCGCGCAACTCATGTCATAATAGCGTCCTCCTCATCCGAAAGAAGCCTATGCGAGGTCTCAGACCGGGTGTCAAATAAGGTTTGACCTAAATCCATTAACTGTAATAATAAAGCCATATGTCGCGATTTCTGATATCAGTAGGCAAAAAGGAGGCGAACCATGACTGATGAAAAGAAAATCGAGGAACAGAGCACTCAAAGAGTTTCACGCCGGAACGTACTAAAGCTGCGGTTGCTGCCGGGGGCGCGGCAGCTTCGGCTTTCCCGCAATCGTCAAGGCGCAAGGGGTTACCACGATGCGCTGGCAGAGCACCTGGCCGCAGAAGGACATCTTCCACGAGTTCGCGCTCGACTACGCCAAGAAGGTCAACGACATGACCGGCGGCGACCTGAAGATCGAGGTGCTGCCCGCCGGCGCCGTGGTGCCGGCCTTCGGCCTGCTCGACGCGGTGTCGAAGGGCACGCTCGACGGCGGTCACGGCGTGCTCGTCTACCACTACGGCAAGCAGAACGCGCTCGCGCTCTGGGGGTCGAGTCCCGGCTTACGGCATGGACGCCAACATGCTGCTCGTCCTGGCACAAGTACGGCGGCGGCAAAGGAGCTGCTCAACAAGCTCTACGCCTCGATCGGCGCCAACGTGGTCGTCGCTTCCCGTACGGCCCGATGCCGACGCAGCCGCTCGGCTGGTACAAGAAGCCGGTCACCAAAGCCGAGGACTTCAAGGGCATGAAGTTCCGCACCGTGGGCATCTCCGATCGACCTGTTCACGGGCATGGGCGCGGCGGTGAACGCGCTGCCCGGCGCCGAGATCGTGCCGGCGATGGACCGCGGTCTGCTCGATGCGGCGGAGTTCAACAACGCGTCCTCCGACCGCGCCCTCGGCTTCCCAGACGTCTCCAAGATCTGCATGCTGCAGAGCTATCCACCAGAACGCCGAGCAGTTCGAGATCCTGTTCAACAAGACCAAGTTCGACGCGCTGCCGGAGAAGATGAGGGCGATCATCGCGATACGCCGTGGAGGCGGCGTCCGCAGGACATGTCGTGGAAGGCGATCGACCGCTACTCGAAGGACTACATCGAGCTGCAGACCAAAGACAAGGTGAGGTTCTACAGAACGCCGGATTCCGGTGCTGCAGAAGCAGCTCGAGGTGTTCGACCAGGTCGAGGCGAAGAAGTCGGCCGAGAATCCCATGTTTCAAAGAGGTCGCCGACTCGCAGCGCGTTTGCCGCGCGAGCGGTAAAGTGGGACCTCGACACCAACGTCAGCCGCCGCATGGCCTACAACCACTATTTCTCTAAAATGGCCGCCAAACCCGTGGCCCCGGCTGCCAAGAAGAGCTAACTCTCCATGACCTTTCCAGTAGCCAGCCAGCCATTCGCCTTGTGGCGGATGGCTGGCCTATTTTGTGCCGCGACCTGTGTGAGCCTGTCGAATCCATGAACGCTCGGCCCGTGTTCCAAACGATCGACGAGATCAGCTACTGGTCTGGCAAGGCCTTCGCCTGGCTGATCGTGGCCCTGACGTTTGTGGTGTCGATTGAGGTCTTCAAGCGCTACATCCTGAACGCGCCGACGGCCTGGATCTTCGACTTCAACAACATGCTCTACGGCACGCTCTTCATGATGTGCGGCGCCTACACCCTGGCGCTCGCCGGACACGTGCGCGCCGACTTCGTCTACATTTACCTGCGCCCGCGAGGCCAGGCGTCGCTCGATCTCAGCGTTGTATTTCCTGTTCTTTATCCCGGGCATCCTGGGGCTCGTCTACGCGGGGTACGGCTACGCCGCCGACTCCTGGCGCATCGCGGAGCATTCGAATGTCACGGCGGAAGGGCCGCCCATCTACTACTTCAAGACGGTGATCCCGATCGCGGGCGCGCTGGTGATGCTCCAGGGGCTGGCCGAGATCGTCCGCTGTATCGAGTGCCTGCGCACGGGCGCCTGGCCCGTCCGCCTGGAGGACGTCGAAGAGATCGACGTAATTGACACGCAGCTCGCGCATAGCGAGTACGTGGACGAAGAATCGCGCCGCATCGCGATGGAATCGGCGCGCGCGATCGACGAGGCCGCCCGCCACCGCAGCGTCATGGAAGAAGGCGTGGTGCACGAGAGAGCAATCAAAGAGGACGAGGAGAAGAAGCCATGAGCGATCCGGCACTCGGCCTGACGATGCTGGGGCTCATTGTGATCGCGATCATGATGGGCTTCCCGACTGCCTTCACGCTCATGGGCCTCGGCATGATCTTCGGCTACATCGCGTTCTGGGCCCCGGGACAGCACTGGTACGACAACCGGATCTTTGACCTGATCGTGCAGCGGACCTACGGGGTGATGACCAACGACACCCTGCTCTCGATCCCGCTGTTTGTGTACATGGGCTACATCATGGAGCGGGCGGCGCTGATCGACCGCATGTTCCATAGCGTGCAGCTCGCCTTCCGACGCGTGCCCGCGTCGCTGGCCGTGACCACCATGCTAGTGTGCGCCTTCTGGGGATCGCCTCCGGCATCGTCGGCGCGGTCGTGATCCTTGTGGGCGTGATCGCGATGCGGCCGATGCTGAATGCCGGCTACGACGTGCGGCTCGCCTCCGGCGTCATCACGGCGGGCGGGACGCTCGGCATCCTCATTCCGCCGTCGGTCATGCTGATCGTCTACGCGGCGGTGGCCGGGCAGTCGATCGTGAAGCTCTACGCGGCGGCGATGATTCCGGGGTTCTTCCTCACGTTTCTGTATCTGGTCTACATCCTCGGCTGGGCGATCATCAACCCGAAGATCGCGCCCAAGCTGCCGCCGGACCAGTACCGCGCTTGCCGTGCCGGACTATATAAAGCGGCTTCGAGCGCGGCCGGTCCAAGCGGGTGATCGGCGGCCTGATCGCCGCCGCGTTCCGACCGAGTATGGTCGAAGGCGCGACGGCGGTGGATGGCAGGCCCGCCCGCTATGGCTTGATCGTGAAGGATGTTCTTTCCGCGGCGGTGCCGGTGGCGCTGACCGTCGCCACCTTCGGCGCGACATGGTGGTATGTCCTCATCTACAACGCCCCGGCGGTGACGACCGCGGCCGTTTCGGCTGCCGCGGACCGTGGCGGTTGCTCCGCAGACGGCCCCAGCCGAGCCTCAAAAGCCGCAAGCGCTGGGGACACCGGAGCAGATGCCGCAGGAGCTCGGAGAGGCGGAGACCGAGGTGAAGAGCAGCGAGCCCCAGCAGAGCGCGGACGCGCCTCCCGAGGAGATGAGCTCTGTAACTGAGCCGGGCGTCGCGGGGGCGGGGAAAGTCCCCGCGCACTTCTTTGAGTGGTTCTGGGGCTTGGCCGCATTCTCCGTACTTGTGCTCGCCTACTATTTCTGCCGCATGGACGGCGAAGGGCTCGAGATCCTGAAGGAGCTGGTGGTTTCCGTTGTGCCGCTCGGGGTGCTCACCGTCGTGGTGCTCGCGGTGATCCTGTTCGGCATCTGCACCGCGACCGAGTCGGCGGCGGTGGGTGCGCTCGGGGCGCTGTACCTGGCAGTGATGGCGAAGTATCCCCGGCAGGTCTGGTGGTGGAGTCTCGGCGGCGCGATCGGCGGCGTCGTGCTCGGCTGGGCGCACGCGGATTTTGTGGAGTTGCTCGTGTCGGGATCCCTCGGCGCCACGTTCTTGGGGACCGTCGTACCCGTGCTCATGAATCTCAGAACCTCAGCGGAGCTTCGGCAGAACATCAAGCAAGCGACCTTCCTCACGGCGAAGACGACCGCGATGGTCTGCTGGCTGTTCGTCGGCTCGGCGCTCTTCTCCGCCGTGTTCGCGCTGCACGGCGGCCAGGGGCTGATCGAGCGCTGGGTGCTGAGCATGAACCTCTCGCCGATGGGGTTCCAGTTCATGGCGCAGATGATCATCTTCCTGCTCGGCTGGCCGCTCGAGTGGACCGAGATCATCATCATCTTCTGCCCGATCTTCATCCCACTGCTCGAGCCACTTTCAAATCGACCCGATCCTGTTCGGCACCATGGTGGCAGTCAATCTCCAGGCGGCATTCCTGTCGCCGCCCGTGGCGATGTCCGCGTTCTATCTGAAGGCCGTGGCGCCGAAACACGTCACGCTCAATCAAATCTTCGCCGGCATGATGCCCTACATGGTCATTGTCTGCATATGCCTCGCCTGCATGTACATCTGGCCGGGTATGACGCTGTGGCTGCCGGAGTTTCTCTACGGCAACTAAGCGCATAACACGCAAGTTCAAAGCGTTCAACGTAATGTTCAGGCCGTTCAAAACGCTTTTAAACGATTGCGAACCATTTGAACGACTTGAACCAAGAGCGTAGTGAGATGGATCTGACAAATCTGCATTTGTTGCCCGCGTCCGAGGCGGCGCGCTTGATCCGCGACGGCGTGATCAGCTCGGAGCAGTTCGTCGAGGCCTGTCTCGCGCGAATTCGTGAGGTCGATGGGCAAGTCCAGGCGTGGACGTTCCTAGATCCCGATCACGCCCTCGCGCAGGCGCGCGCAGCGGATGAATGGCGATCTGCAGGGCAAGCCCACCGGGCCTCTGCACGGCGTGCCCGTCGGCGTCAAGGATATCTTCGACACCGCCGACATGCCGACGGAGAACGGTTCCGTGCTCTACGCTGGCCGCACGCCCTCGCGTGATGCCGCGGTGATCGCAATGCTACGCGCAGCCGGGGCTGTGATCATGGGGAAGACGGTCACAACCGAGTTTGCGTATTTTTCCCTGGTAAGACGCGCAATCCCCATAACCCAGAGCACACGCCGGGCGGTTCTTCCAGCGGATCACGCCGCGGCAGTGGCAGCCGACATGGTGCCGCTTGCGCTCGGCAGCCAGACAAACGGCTCGACGATTCGTCCGGCGGCATATTGTGGGGTTATTGGTTTCAAACCGACACATGGAATGATTTCACGCCAAGGAATACTCGCACTCTCGCGGACGCTCGATCACGTCGGCCTCTTCGCGCGCACGTATTGATGACATCGCGCTCCTCGCCGCGCAGCTCGTCGGCTACGATGAGCACGACCCGGACACGCGGCCGCGCGCGCGCATACCGTTCGTCGAAGTCGCGGCCGAGGAGCCCCCGCTGCCGCCAATGTTCGCGTTCGTGAAGACGCCGCTACTGGGAGCGCGCGGACGAAGACACCAAGGAGGGGTTTGCCGAGCTGATCGAGCAACTGGGCGAGCAGGTCGAAGAGATCGAGCTTTTGCCATCGGCGATCGACGCGTGGGAGTTGCACCGCACGATCATGGAAGCTGAAATGGCGGCGAATCTTGAGCGAGAGTGGGACAAAGGACGCGATCGCTCTCTCGGAGCAGCTGCGTGCGCAGCTCGAGCGCGGGCGCAACGTGCGCGCGATTGATTATCAGCGCGCTCGCTCTCGGATCGCGCCCATCCATGAAGGCTTCGTCGAGCTTTTCGAACAACGCTACGACGCGATTCTAACTCCAGCCGCTCCGGGCAGCGCGCCGAGGGGCTCGATTCCACCGGGGATCCTGCGTTCTGCACTCTCTGGACGCTCTGTGGCATGCCCGCGATCAGCTTGCCGCTGCTGCAGAGCGCGAACGGCTTGCCGATCGGCGTTCAGCTCGTTGGCCCGCGCAACGGCGACGCGCGTCTTCTGCGCACGGCGCGCTGGCTCGCCGCCCGGGTCGCGACCGGTTAGAAATCAAGATCAGGAACTAAAATTCAGACGTCAGATACCAGTGGGGTTGTTTGCCGGAATCTAGTCTTTCGACAGCTCCAAGCGATTTCCGCTGGGGTCGATGACGTAGACCGAGTAGCCTGGACCTTCGCCATGAATGCGTGTCTCATCCACTTTGATCCCTTTCGCTTCCAGCTCTTTGATCAACTCTTTCGGATCGCTGGGCCCTTCGATATCAAAAGTGTGATGGGGTACTTGCGGCGCCCGTTTCTCCGAGGTGTCGAAAAGCCCAAGTCCGGTCTCACCAGCGCGCAAGCGAGTAACTTTAACTCCGCCGACGGTGTGTTGGGTGCGCACCTCCGCGCCTAACGCGTTCTGATAGAAGCGCGTCATTTCGATCCAAGTTTATCCGCATGAAAATTCCATGAGCGCATGCGCAATACCTTCATAGCGACCTCCTTTTATAATTTACATCGACTGGTCTTGATCAGTTGAAGATAGAAGATGGAAGATCGAGGATCGAAAAACTCTATCCTCCATCATCGCTCCTCTATCCTCGACTCTAACTGACATGGCTCCAGGCATGATAGGAACTACGCACCAGTGGCCCGGACTCTACATGGCGAAAGCCGAGCTTTTCGCCTTCCGTTTTGAATTCTTTAAATTCGTCAGGCGTCACGTAGCGCTCGACGCGCAATTGCCGGTTCGACGGTTGGAGGTATTGTCCGATGGTAACGATATCGACGTGGTTTTCCCTTAGGTCGTGCAATGTGCTTTTTACCTCGTCGTAGGATTCCCCAACGCCAACCATGAATCCCGACTTGGTCAGTACGTCGCCCCGCGTTGTCTTGGCTTGGCGTAGAATGCTCAGCGAGCACTCATAACTGTGACCCGGACGCACTTTGCCGTATAGCCGGGGCACGGTTTCAATATTGTGGTTGAGGATCTCGATTCCTGAATTAACGACTGTCTCGAGTGCCTGAAGGTTACCTTCAAAATCTGGAATCAGTAGTTCAACTCGGATTCCGGGGTTGAGGCTTTTTATCCAAAATACTGTCTTGGCAAAATGATTGGCACCGCCGTCAGGCAGATCGTCGCGATTGACGGAAGTGACCACGATATGATCTAGACCAAGCTCCTTGACCACTAACGCCACATTACGCGGTTCTTCCGGGTCCAATGCGAAAGGTTTGCCTTTGTCGATGGCGCAAAAACGGCAGCCGCGCGTACAGGTATCACCCAGGATCAGGAAAGTCGCAGTTTTGTTGCCCCAGCATTCGCCGATATTCGGGCAGCGCGCCTCCTCGCAAACCGTGTGAAGATTTTTCTCCCGCAGGATGCGCTTCAGGCGAAGATAGTTGGGGTTGCCCGGTGGTTTGACTTTGATCCAGTCAGGGTGTCGGCGGGGCATTGTCTAATAGCTTCGGTCGAGGATGGATGATCGAGGATCGAGAATCGCGATCTTCGATCTTCCATCCTCCATCTTCGGCCTAAGTCAATCTCTTTAGCGACCGATAGCCGAACAGTTCAGCGAAGTGGTTGAGAAACCGGTCTTTACACTTCAACAAGATTCTGTTCCCCGCCCAATTCCCTAGCCATCGACGTAACGTCGGCCCAGCTCAGTCCGCAGGGAATGATGCGATTGAAATAGGAGAGATCCGTATTCACATTCAACGCTACGCCGTGAAAAGTAATGCATCGCCGCACGGCGATACCGATCGCCGCGATCTTTCTGTTATCGACCCAGATACCGGTGTACGGCGGTCGGCGAATTCCTTCCAATCCGAAATCTTTCAGCGTGCGAATGGCGCTCATCTCTAAATTTCTCAGGTAGCGGTGCACGTCCCTGCGCAGCTTTGAGCGCAGATCGATAAGCGGATAGACGACCAACTGGCCAGGGCCGTGGTAAGTCACGTCCCCGCCACGGCTTGACTCAATGACCGGAACTTCCCGGGCGGCGAGGACGTTAGAGACTTTCCCCGCGACCGAGAGTGTAGACGTGAGGATGTTCGACGAAAAGTATGATGTCAGCTAAAGCCTCCCGTTGCTTCAGCTCGACAATTCTCTGCTGCAGCGCCAGTGCTGCAAGATAGTCCATCCGGCCCAAATCTTTATAAACCAGCTCAGCCATCGCTTGCATCATTCTTATCGTCCATGCTGCGATCTTTCAAGGCGGCAAGCCACGCCACATATCCAGCGACCAGAATGCGTACTAATCAAATGGCGCGAGAGAAGAAACAGAAATCAAGGCAAAGCGCCCAATATCTAGAAAAGAATTGCAAACGCTCGTGCAAGGTCTGGCACTAGACCCGAACAGAGGTGGTTTTCCGAAAAGACCAAATCGACGCTCCGCAAGATCGTCAAGACAGGCTATTCGCTGCTCGAAAGGAACTTCCGTGCTAACCAGAGCTGTAAGGTCTCTGCGTCGCGTAAATCTCGAAGCAGAGAAGAAGCGCAAACGATCGTTGAATCTGAGCGACGGACTCTCGAATCGCTCCCTGGTTAGTAAACTTCAAAGGAACCCATCGCCACCTTCTCGCCGTTGATGTAGACATCCGCCTCGTAGCTGCCGGCACGCCAATTTCCTGGACCCAATACTCCTATACCGACGGAGTGGTAAGACGAAGTCCAGTCTGGTTCTATACGGGTCTCGTAATCCACAATTCTGAACGTTCTTCGGTTCTCGCGGACATGAACAGTCATCGTAAAATAGATTTTCTTTCAGGCGGGGGATACTCGAGGTGAATTTCGGGGTAAACCCTGGTGGTAGCCGTGTGTTCAAAGCGGCTTTTATGCGTCGGGTTTTTCAGAGGTGAGATGTCGGCGGCACTGCTGCCAAAAAACGCGAGCTCCGTAAGACGTGCATCGAGTGATGGGATCACTTCAACTTTATCATGCAAAATCGTAGGCGCAGGCACCGGGGAAGCGGTTTTAGCTTCCGACGAGCTTCTGAACGAGGAGCTGCACCCCGTGGTTGATGCAATCAAAAGTCCCAGAAACAGCAGCATACAAGATCGTTTCCAAATCAAACATTAGCCCCTCCTTAGTTAGTTGTTCCTGCACGAACTAAATGCAATGAAAAGGCCAGAAAAGGCCTTTGTAGAACCATCGCTCTTGCAGGGGTTTGTGCTGAGTAAAAGCTGTCTCAGTGACAAAAGTGGCCAAGAGAAAACCAAACTTGGGCTGGGGCGGAGGTTCGGAAATCACAATAACGGTTCAGTAATTTGAGCGTTTGGCGGCGTAGGAGTCACGAGTAATGACAGAGGCCCTCGACGGTCCGCATAGCGGGCAATCCTTTTAGTTTGACAGGGAAGAGTGGGGACGGCTACATTTTGCCGAATTCCATCACGCGGAGCCGTTCCCATGTCACAAAACTCATTCAATCCATCATGGTTTGTCCGCAAAGATCTGGACGGTTTCTTCGGTCTCATGATCGATAATTTGATCCAGCTTATTCTCATCGTGAGCCTTTGCCGCGAGCTGATCCATCTGCCGGATAGTTACATCTTCGGGCGGATTCTCCCCGGGGCGGCGATTTCGATTCTAGTAGGCAATGTCTTCTACGCCTGGCAGGCCCGGCAGCTTGCCCGGGAGACGGGACGGGAAGACGTCACCGCGTTGCCCTACGGCATCAACACGGTCAGCCTTTTTGCTTTTGTTTTCTTCATCATGCTGCCGATTTATCAGGAGAGCAAAGATCCGATCTGGGCATGGAAAGTCGGCCTGGTTGCTTGCTTTCTCAACGGTGTCATCGAGATTATCTGTGCCTTCATCGCGGAAAGCGTGCGGCGCGTAACGCCGCGGGCGGCGTTACTGTCGGCGCTGGCGGGCATCGCGATTACATTTATTTCGATGGATTTCACTTTCAAAATTTTTGCGCAACCTTTGGTTGCTATGGTGCCGATGGCGATTATTTTTGTAGCGTATTTTTCGCATCAGAAATTTCCGCTCGGCCTGCCGGGCGGTATGATCGCGATCGCGGTGGGCACTCTGCTTGGATGGTTGCTGGGCACCATGACAGGGAAACCCTGGAATTTGACCTATGCTGTGGCCATGCCGGTCTTTGCCGGTGGTTCGCTTTGGGAGGCACTCTCACATCCAGCCTTTCTTAGTTACTTTTCGGTTATTTTCCCGATGGCAATTTTTAACGTCGTCGGTTCGTTGCAGAATATCGAAAGCGCCGAAGCTGCGGGCGACCGCTACCGCACTTTTCCGTCCCTTATGGCCAATGGAGTTGGCTCGGTCGTGGCGGCACTGTTCGGCAGCGTCTTTCCTACGACCATTTATATTGGTCATCCTGGCTGGAAGCGACTCGGCGCGCGGTCCGGCTATTCGGCATTGAATGGGTTGTTCATCGCTTTTCTCTGCCTGACCGGGACCATTCAATCCGTGCTAGGCTTGATTCCACTCGAAGCCGGAATTGGGATTCTTCTCTACATCGGAATTATCATCGTCGCGCAGTCGTTTCAGGAAACGCCGAAAGAACATGCTCCAGCGGTAGCGTTGGGGATCGTTCCAGCGTTGGCAGCTTGGGGTCTGTTGATGGTGGAGACGGGGCTCAGAGTCGCCGGCAAATCGCTCTACCAAGTCGGCATAGCGGCATTCGGCCAAAGCCCCGCAATGCACGGGGTAATTTCCCTGCAGCAAGGGTTCATATTTACTTCCATGATTCTTGCGGCAATCGGGGTCGCGTTGATCGAAAGGCGGTTCAAGACCGCCAGTCTTTGGTCTTTGGCTGGCGCGCTCCTCTCAGCCGTCGGAATCATTCACGCGTATGAACTCACCCCCGGCGGCATTGCCAATCGCTTCGGACTCCTCGCGGCACCGGAGTTCTTTCTGGGCTATTTGCTGTTGGCTCTGCTCTTCTTCGCCGTGGCGTTGTATGCCAAGCAAAGGTAAGACGTTTACATCCAGGTTCCATTGCTGTGTCGGTCAAAAACTAGCGTGCAAGCGGTATCTCTGCTGTGTACTCTTGATTATTAACGCAAGTGACTTCCCAGTGATCGCCGCCGTTATGGTTGAGACGGGTAACGCTGCAAGGATCGACATGGAAAGTGCGATAGTTGTTCAGGTGGATACCCGTGATTCGACAGATGATGCCCAAGATCGGAAAATTGTGACTAACTACGACTACGGCTTCTTCGGCTGCATGACGCTGTACGATTCGATTCAATCCGTTCCAGGCCCTGCGCGCGACATCCACGAGCCGCTCGCCGCCTGGAACCTGGATCTCTGCCGGCTCGGTTCTCCATTTCTGAATAAATTGCGAGTAGTTCTCCTTAATTTCTGCGAATGTCAAACCTTCTAATTCGCCATGATCAAGTTCGCGAACGTCGGTCTCGGTAAGCACGGGAGTTGGTGATGCAGACTGAAGAACTGAGCCGTCTGTTGCGCGCGCTTCAGATTGCTTGAGTAGATTCCCGTGTATCGTTTCGATTCGTCAGCGACGTCGCAATCTGTTTCGCCTGGCGGACTCCGACCTCATTCAGATCCAGGTCCGTCGCACCTTGGCAGCGACCCTGTAAATTCCAATCCGTGGCGCCGTGACGAACCAAAAAGATTTGCACAATGTCCATCCTTCAAAATGAGATGAAAAAACTCTAACTCTCTTCCAGGGAGTTGGGGTGAACTTGGATCTGAGCCTTGGCCTTGAGGTTCTCGACAAATTTCTGCAGCGCTTGTTGGCGACTCTCGGCCAAAGCCTGTTTCGTGAGCTGCTCTTTGTCCTTATCGAACCGGTCCATATCGGCCCCTTGGCTATCTTTGAAGGCAAAGATATAGGCGTTATCCTTTTGCGTGTAAATATTATCCGGGAACGGTCTCTCTGCCGACAGTTCTATCCCTCCGACCTCAATTCCGAAAGCTCTCCGACTTTAGGAAGTTGAGCCGCGCTACGGAGAAACCAGCCGGTTTCATCCAGCTTTAAGCCGTTTTGCTGGGCAAGTTTGCTGATGTCTTTCTCTTTCTTTAATTGCTCCAACAAACTTTTTCCTTTAGCTGCAACATTTCGTGCGCTTTTGATTCCTTCAGGCTTTTTTCAATGTTGGACCTTACCGCATCGAAGGGTGGTATCGTCGGCTCGCTTCGCTGTTTGATCTTTAAAACGTAGTAGGCGTTCGGACCTTCGATGACAGGGCTAATATCCTTAGGGTTCAAGGATAAAGCGTTTTTATAGAATTCGGGTGCTTGCCCGACTTCCGGCAGCACTTCACCGGTGGTGAACGGGCGAGTCACGTTGACCGTAACGCCGCTCTCTTGCGCCAACTTGGGCAAGTCGTTCCCCGAGAGTGCCTTCTCCCGGTCTCTGATCCGCGAGCTTCGCGGCCTCCCGCTTCGCCCTTTTCTACCTTGAGGGCGCGGGTGATCTCCGCAGTAGTCTCTTTCAAGCTTTGGGTTTTTCATCTCTGATGTCCTCGACCTTAACGATATGAAATCCCCGTCGAGACTCTCGATGACGTTGCTCGTGCTCGCCCTTGGCCAGGCTGAAAACGGCTTTATCGAGCGGCGACGGCAATTGCTCTTGTGTCACCCAACCGACGTCGCCTCCTTTGGCCGCAGTCGGAGTCTTCCGACTCTTGTTTAGCCAATTGAGCGAAATCTTTTCCCGCTCGTGCCTCTGTCAGGATGCGATTCGCCCGTGTCTGCGGCGTCGTTTTTTGTTTCGCATCCGCTCCTGGCGGGACACGGACTAGGATGTAGCGCGCCTTGACTGCTTTGGGTTTGTGGAATTTCGAGTCGCGATTTGCCTGATAATATTCCTCGATTTCTTTGTGCGGTGACCTGGGCTGAAGACGAAAATCGTGTCGAAGGGGTAGGAGAGATACTCGACTTTGGACTTTCAACGGCTCTTTGAGAAAGTCCCTTATTGCGCTCATAGAACTTCTTAATCTCTTCTTCGGTCAACTTTACTTCTGAAAGATAGTTGCTGATCGGCAAGCGGATGAAATAGAGATTAATCTTTCCCTGTTCGAAGCGGTAGCGGTCGCGCACCTCCGCCTCCGTCACGTGAACGGCATCCAGGAGCATGCTGTAGAGCCGCTGGATCGTCAACTGCTCTCGCTGCTCGTCTTCAAACTGGCCGGGGCTGATGCGATTAGCGCGCAAAAGCTGGAGGCTACCGTTCTTTGTTGAAGCGGCCGTTGACTTGAAAATCGGGAACCTGCGCAATAGCCGCCATCAAATCTTCGTCGTTAGCTGCCAGTCCGAGATGACGAGCCTCTTGGAGGACTAACCGTTTTCTGGATGAGCTCTTCGAGCAAGGTGCCTCTTATGTTTAGACTTTTCTCAAGCTCAGGCGTGAGCGAGCCTTTCAGCATCTCACGGTACCGCTCCAACGCTTTCTGGTAATGCATGGCAAATTCTCGTTGCGTAATGACTTCGCCATTGACCTGCGCAATATCTTGCGCAGCCGGATCCGCGAAACTTATTGCCACCGTAGAAGGCAATGAAGACGACAATGATCGGTCCAAGCAGGAAAATAATAATCCAAGAGCGCTTTCGTTTACGCAGGACATCGAGCATGAGCCGGTAAAGCCTTTCTAGATCAAAATAAAACTGATTTTCCATGATGGAAATGGGCCATCCAGTTGCAACCATTGGCGCCTCTACCGGTCGCCGTTTTTCCTTTATTTTTCATTACCTTGCCAGGAAAGGCCAAATCTGTTATTTTCTCTGTGCTTAAGCCCTTTTTCGCACAGGTTAGAAGGAGTTTTGTGATGTTGGATGCCCTCTTTGGCGTTTTTCCAACGATCTTGCCATTGATCTTGGGACCGCCAACACCCTGATCTATGTTAAGAACCAGGGGATCGTGTGTAATGAGCCCTCGGTTGTCGCGGTTCAGCAAAGAAATGAGCGTGGCGGTAAAAGGTCCTTGCGGTGGGCGCCGAAGCTAAAAGAATGTTAGGCCGCACTCCGGGAAGCATCGTCGCCATTCGCCCGCTGAAGGACGGCGTCATCGCTGATTTTGAAATCACTGAGGCGATGCTCCGCTACTTCATCACAAAGTTCATAATCGTCGCACGCTGGTACGTCCTCGGATCATTGTCGGTGTGCCATTCGGAATTACTGAAGTTGAGAAGCGGGCCGTGAGGAGAATCCGCGGAGTCCGCAGGAGCCAGGAAGTCTATCTGATCGAAGAACCCATGGCAGCTGCCATAGGAGCCGGGTTGCCCATTACCGAGCCCACCGGCAACATGATTGTCGATATCGGCGGCGGCACAACCGAGGTCGCGGTGATTTCGTTATCCGGTATCGTTTTCTCACTCCGTCAGAGTGGGTGGTGATAAGATGGATGAGGCCATCGCCCAATTGCATCAAAGAGAAGATACAATCTGCTGAGTGGGCGAGAGGACCGCGGAACTGATCAAGATCACCATCGGTTCGGCCTATCCGGGCGATGAAATTCAGACGATGGAGATTAAGGGTCGCGACCTTGTGGCGGGCGTGCCGAGACCGTCGTGATCACGGACGAAGAGATCCGAGACTCTCTCCTGGAGCCCATCAACCAGATCGTGGAAGCCGTCCGGCTTTCACTGCGAACAGACGCCCCTGAGCTCGCCTCCGACATCGATCGACCGCGGTATCGTGTTGGCCGGCGGCGGCGCGTTGCTGAAAGCTTGGAATATCCTACTGCGAGAAGAAACCGGTTTGCCGGTTATGATGGCGGAAGATCCTCTCACGGCCGTGGTCATGGGCGCGGGAAAGGCCTTGGATGAGATTGCGTTACTCAGGGAGGTGGCGGTTCACTGAGTTTCCGAGGCCTCTATGGCCCCCGCCCTTTGGAGGCAGAAAGAGCCTTCCATGTTCGCTTTTCTTCGCAGAACCAAATCCTTCTCAGCTCTTGTTTCTGTCTCCTTCTGTCGCTTTATATTCTGACTGCCGCCGCACGGCAGCTTAGAAATGATCCCATCGGTCCCATACTGCTCTGGGTCATGCGGCCGTTGCAGATCGCTGCCCAGGCAACCACGAATTGGATCGATGAGATTCAAAACAGCTATTCGATGTTGGCAGGCTATAAGTCTGAGAACGAGAAACTCAGAAACCGGATTCAACAGTTGGAGGTTGAGAGAATCAAGCTGCTGGAAGCGGAGCCACAGTATCAGCACTACAGGAACTTTTGGAATTCCGTTCCCATCTGCCATCGGGGACGGTGACCGCCTCGATTATCGCCAACAGCGGCAGTGGTTGGTTCAAGAGCTGTCTCTTGGACAAGGGAAGTGCCGACGGCGTGCGCAAGGGATGGCGGTAGTTACGCCCTTGGGCGTGGTCGGGCAGGTTGTGGACGTGACGGCGCGCACGGCAAAGGTGTTGTTACTTGCTGATCCGAACAACGGCGTGGATGTCTTAGTTCAGCGGACGCGGGTCCGCGGTATTGTCTCCGGTTCGTTGGATAACGGCACCATTCTGAAGTACGTGAAGCGGGCGAAGATATTCAAGAAAGGGGACCGGCTTGTCACCTCGGGTTTCGACGGTGTTTTCCCTAAGGGCATCGTGGTGGGAACCGTGATTAAAGTGCGCTAAACAAACTCTTGGCCTGTTTCAGCACGTAGAGGTCATGCCGGCCGTAAGCCTGGCACGAACCGAAGAAGTTCTTATCGTCAAGGCTGATGGAAACCAGGGAAAAAAGTAGGATCCCGGCGATTCAGTCGTAAATATACGATGAAACTGTCCCTGTCGTTTTTGTCGTGGGTATCATGCTGATGTTGTTACAGACGACTTTTCTCCATCTTCTCCCCCTGGGCCCCGTGGTTCCCGACTTGATTCTTGTGCTTTGCGTCTATTGGGGTCTGTATCATCCCACCGTTGGAGCTGCTTTGGGATCTTTTTGTTGGGTTACTCGGTGGATGTGGTGTCGAGTCCCATTCTTGGTCTCAACGCTTTTGCCATGTCGCTCGTGTTTCTAGCCGTCTATCTCAGCTCACGGTCCATTTGGCTGCACCACCCCGTGGTGAGCTCCATCGTCGTCCTCTTGGCATCGCTGATTAAAGGCGCGGCCTTGATATTGGTTTGGACTGTGTTTCTCAGCGTCGATGGCTTTTGGACGGGTGCGATCCGTTATATCTTACTAGAAGCGCTGGTGGCCGCGGTGCTGGCGCCGGTTGTGTTCGCTCTGTTACGGCGCGGACAAGCCTATCTGGAACAGATCCGCGTCACTGCCTAAAATTAATATGGCGTTACTCGCCGATATCAACAGGCAAGACGGAGCCCCGAGCTGCGTAGGCGAGCTCGTCTCCTTTATCTTGTCCTGATTCTTGTATTCGGAGCTCTCCTGACACGGCTCTTTTTTCTCCAGGTGGTCGATGGTGAACGGTATACGTTTCTTTCTGAGAATAATCGCGTGCGTATCAAAAGAATTCCCGCTGCACGCGCGGAATGGTTCTCGACCGCCAAGGGCAACTACTCGTCGATAGCCGCCCCTCCTTTGATTTACTGTTCGTTGCCGAAGACGCGGAGGAGCCAGAGTACGCTGCGTCAATTGGCACGCTACCTCCGGCGGGACGAGAAGGGAGTTGCTTGCCATTCTCGAAGAGAATAAGAACCAGCCCGCCTTTTGAGGAAATCATAATCGGCAAGGACGTGGATTGGGCGACCGTCGTTGCGGTGGAAACCCATCAAATCGATTTACCGGGCGTCTCCTTACGAGCGCGGCCGCGGCGCAGTTACGCAGATGGACCCGTGGGCGCTCACATTCTCGGTTACCTGGGTGAGATTGGCCCCAAACAAGCTGAAAATCCTGAAAGACCAGGGTTACGCGACCGGCGACGAGTTTGGACAGTACGGTTTGGAAAAACCTGGGAGTACGTCCTTCGCGGCCAGAGCGGTGGTCAGCAAGTGGAAGTGGACGCCCTCGGGCGGCGGGTGCGAGTGCTTCATGAAGTTACCGACGTTCCCGGCTACACAGTTCACTTAACGTTGGACCGCCAGCTTCAGGAGGCCGCCTTCCGAAGCCCTCAAGGGTAAAGAAGGAACCATCGTTGCTCTTGACGTCAATACCGGCGCTATCCTCGCGATGGTCAGCACGCCGGCCTTTGACCCAATGTTTTTGCGCGGGGAATCAAATCGGATGAGTGGCAAGCGCTAATGAAAGATCGGCTCCGACCTTTGAGCAACCGGTCGATTCAAGGTCAGTATCCTCCCGGTTCCACTTTTAAGGTCATCATGGCTATTGCCGGGCTAGAAGAGGGCGTGCTGCAACCCGAAGCCGAATCTCGGATCCCGGCTACTATTACTTCGGCAATCGTCAGTTCCGGGACTGGAAAAAGGGTGGACATGGTTCGGTGGATCTGCACAGGGCGATTGTTGAGTCCTGTGACGTGTGCTTTTACCAGGCGGGCCAGCGGATCGGGTGGATCGAATCGCGAAATGGGCTCGGGCCTTCGGCTTGGGAGAGAAGAGCGAGGGCTACTCTCGATGACGAGAAGGCCGGTATCGTTCCCGACAGTGAATGGAAAAGAAAGAGGTTCCGGCAACCGTGGTATCCGGGGAGACGCTCTCCGGTTGCTATTGGCCAAGGTTATCTGACGGTGACACCGCTGCAGCTCGCCAACATGATGGCCGCATTGGCCAATGGCGGGACGCTCTACCGGCCGCGGGTCGTTGACAAGATCGAATCAGTGGACGGTACCGTGGTTCGCGAGTACGGACCGGAGAAGATCCGCACGATCAGCTTGAAGCCAGACGACTTTAGAACGTCTCCACAAAGCGTTGGCGGACGTCGTTAAAGGCCCGGGGGAACCGGTGCTGCGGCTGAGGTCAAGCATAGTCGAAATTGCCGGTAAGACAGGGACGGCGCAAGTTGTGGAGATGAAGGGGGCGCCTACGTGAAGAGCGAACAGCTGGCCTATTTTAACCGGGACCATGCCTGGTTTGTCGCCTACGCGCCGGCGCAGAATCCAAAAATTGCCTTGGTGACTTTGGTCGAGCACGGCGGCCACGGCGGTGACGCCGCGCGCTCCTTTGGCGAAAAAAGTCATCGAGAAATACATGGAGCTTCAAGCCCGACCACCTGAGCAGCAACAAGCTCGCATCCAGGGAGCGACTCGTGCAGATTGATCGGCGGCTGGTTGCACATTTTGATTGGACGCTGTTCCTCTTAGTGCTGGTTTTTGTTGCCATCGGCGTCACGACGCATTTATAGCGCGAATTACAACATCGCCGAAGGGCACGCCGGCGGCTTGCCATCCAGGCAATTGCTCTGGCTGGGTCTGGGCATCATAGCGATGCTGACAGCCGTGGCCTTCGATTATCACTATCTCGATCGGCTCGCCTACCCGTTTTACGGCGCCATGCTCTTGCTGCTGTTTCTGGTTCTTTTCGTCGGACATTCCGGCGGTGGATCGCAGCGCTGGATCAACCTCGGATTTTCCGGTTGCAACCTTCGGAGCCCGCCAAACTCGCGATTGTTCTGGTGATGGCAAAGTATCTGCAAAATGACAGAGCCGTCACAAGGGCTTCGATTGACGATCTTTTGGGTGCCCTTTGTACTGGTTGGTCCGCTGGTCATTCTTACCCTGGTGCAACCGGACTTGGGCACCGCTATCATTTTGGGCATTGTCTTTCTCAGTATGATACTGATGGGCGGGCTTCGGCCGCGTTCTTTTCTCTACCTGGTGGGCGCCGGGCTGGCTTGTCTACCCATTGGTTGGCATTTTCTAAAGTCCTACCAGCGCGCGCGTATTTTAACTTTTCTCGATCCGGATCGTGACCCGCTGGGCGCGGGCTACCACGTCATTCAATCGAAGATTGCGATTGGTTCCGGCAGGCTTTTTGGCAAGGGTTATCTCCACGGCACACAGAACCGGCTCGACTTCTTACCCGCCCAGCACACGGATTTTATTTTTGCGGTTTTCTCCGAAGAGTGAGGGTTTGTGGGCTGCTTGATCTTACTTGTGCTTTACTTCGCGCTGATCGTCTATTCTTTTCGATTGATCGAGCGGGCCAAAGATCGTTTCGGCGGCTTGTTAGTATTCGGAATGGTGGCGATCTTCTTTTGGCATGTGGTGATTAATGTTGCCATGGTGACAGGAATCATGCCGGTCGTCGGTGTGCCGCTGCCGATGGTTAGCTATGGTGGCTCGTCGCTGGCCTCCATGATGTTTGCCCTGGGTGTGATGATCAACGTGAGCATGCGGCGCTACACCTTCTGAGTAAATACAGGAATACTGGAGCAATGGAGTGATGTATCTAAAACCCAATACTCCATTATTCCCATACTCAACGCTCCATTTCGCTCGCACGCTACCGCCCGGGATTAGAGTAACGCTTTCTCGATGGCGCTGACTAGTTTAGCCTTGGGCACGGCACCGACCGATTTGCTCCTTGACTGCTCCGGCCTTTAAGATGATCAGGTTGGGAATGCCCCGGATGCCGTAGCGTGAGGCCGTAGCCGGATGATCATCGACGTTAAGCTTCGCCACTTTTAACTTGCCCTCAAACTGGCCGGCAATTTCCTCGACGATGGGCGCGATGGATTTACAGGGTCCGCACCAGGGCGCCCAGAAGTCCACCAGCACCGGTAAATCGCAACTCAGCACCTCGGCGTCGAAATTGTTGTCTCCAACTTCGGTAATTTTTCCCATGGTCAGTGTCTCCTTATAGTGTCAATAAAAATCTAACTAAGGTACGGACTCCAAAGCCTGTGCCGCCCTTGGCACGAGATGGCGGTATCAGTTTCCGCAAAGGCCGGACCGGCAATGTCCAAATGCGCCCAGGGAATGTCGTCCACGAATTCTGCAAAATCAAGGCGGCGGTGATCGCGCCGCCGTAAGGCCCGGCAACATTTTTCATGTCCGCCACGCTGCTTTTCAACGCCTCACGATATTCTTTCACCAGCGGAAGCTGCCACAATTTTCACCTGCATCCCGCGCGCAGCGCATGAGGTTATCGGCGAGGGCTTGATGGTTGCTAAAGATGCCGGCGACCCCGGTGCCAAGCGCAACCATACAGGCACCCGTCAGAGTCGCCAAGTTGATCATGTAGTCCGGCTTCTGCTTGGCGGCGAGGGCCAACGCATCAGCTAAGATCAGGCGCCCTCAGCGTCAGTGTTGAGAACTTCGATGGTTTTCCCATTCAAATAGCGGATGACGTCGCCCGGCTTCTGGGCATTGCCGCCGGGAAGATTGTCGGTCGCCGGAATATAGCCAGTGACTTCGATATCCGGGCGGAGGTAGGACAAACGACTCATGGTGCCGATGACCGCCGCGCCGCCGGCCATATCGAGCTTCATCGTTTCCATGGACTTCGCCGGCTTGAGCGACAAGCCGCCGGAATCGAAAGTGATTCCCTTGCCGATCAGAGCGACTTTCTTTCGCGCCTTGCCGCTCGGTTGATAATGGATCTTGATGAAGCGCGGCTCCTCGTGGCTACCGCGGTTCACGGCCAAAAGGCCGGCCAGATTCATCGCCTCGATCTTTTCTCTTGCCCCAAACTTCGACTGACAAGCCGCGACCGCGACAATGGCGCTGGGTTTGTTCGCCCAGGAAGCGAGCCGTTGTGACTGATGGCGGCTCATTCACAAGATCACGCGCCAGAATACGCCCGGAAGGGTCTGCTCCGCTCTACGCACTGAACGCTCCAAAGACGGGGTTCGCTTTAAGGCCTGGTTTGAAGAATGTGAGACTTTTTCAACTCGGTCGCGGTACCCGAATTTGAGCGGTATTTGTTGAATCGGTAAGACGCCAGCGTCACGCCTTCGACAGCCGCCCTCGCCGCGTCATCCGGGTCTTTGTCCGGCGCGAAAAAGAAGCGATCTCCTGGGCATCCACCGCCGACGCTTCCTTTCTGGCGCGCGCTCCCGCCTTGCGCCAGGTATCGGAGTTAACATCGTTCGCTTTCCCGGAGCCGACTAATAGCAAATGAGATGCAGGCACGGTTCCGGCGGTGGAGTAGGAGAGGCTGCTTCCTTCGGCCCCCGTGAACTTACTCTTCTGGATTTGCTCGCTGAGCTTTCCTTTGAGACGGCGGTTGAGAGCGCGAATGGCCGGCGCCTCCAGTTTTTCTCTTCTACGGGCAACACTAGGAGGTCGGTCCTGATGACATCGGCGTTGGTATCTCTAAATCTCGTTTCCATGGACTGGCTCGATTAGTTCTTTTGCCGGATCAGCGTCATGAATTCTTGTCGTGTCTCTTGTCGCGTGCGGAAAGCACCGAGCAACGTGCTGGTGATGATCATGGAGTTTTGCTTTTCAACCCCACGCATTCTCATGCACAGGTGCTCGGCCTCAATGACGACGGCCACGCCGAGAGGATCGAGCTTCTCCATGATTGATATTGGCGATCTGATTGGTCAGCCGTTCCTGAACCTGGAGTCTCGCGCGCGTAAACATCTACCAAGCGAGCTAGTTTGGAAATCCCGACGATCTTGTGATGCGGGATATAGGCGACGTGGGCCTTACCGAAAAAGGGCAACAGGTGATGTTCGCAAAGGGAAAAAAATCAATATCCCTTTGAACGATCATCTCTTCATAGTCTTCAGTGAAAGGGCGTCGTTAATAACCTTTGCCGGATCCTGTCGATAGCCCTGGGTCAAGAAAGTGAGGGCCTGAGTTACCCGGGAGGGTGTCTTTAAAAGCCCTTCACGATCCGGATCTTCGCCCAAAGCTTTCAAGATATGGCGGATTTGCTCTTCCACTGTTTGTTAATGCTCCGTTTTGATCCGGAATTTGCAGCTGATTAGACAACGGCGATCTAAGTCGCTCGGCATTCCAAAAAATTAACATTTACCTAGTGGCACGTCAAATTACAGCGCCGGAGACTAACCGGCTAGAGTCTTTTCAGCAACCAATCCGGCGTGAAGCGAAGCACGTAAGTATTGAGGAATGTCATGTAGTCCGTAAGCAACAGGATCCCCACGAAGATCAGTAACAGGCCGCCCATCACGTGAACCGGCTGTATGTAGCGACGAAAGGTCTGCGAAAATTGAAAAAGAGTTAACCGCCAGCGCGCTCAGGAAAAACGGCAAGGCTCAGGCCTGCGGCATAGGTCGAGAGCAACAAGATGCCCCGACCGATTTCCCCGGAAGTTCCGGCCAGCGCGAGAATGGCTCCCAGGATCGGTCCGACACAAGAGGTCCAGGCCACAGCAAAGGTGATACCCACCAAAACCGAGCCCATATAGCCCGCGGGTTTGTCCTTGAGGTTGAACTGCAGATAACGCTCCAGTGCGGGAATTTTGAAAAGCCACGACGAGATAGAGTCCCACGAGAAGAACAAAGAGCCCGCCTGACAGACGAATAAAGTTGCGGTAGCCCAGGAAGAAACTACCGAGATAGCTCGCCGAAGCGCCCAGGGAGACAAAGACCAGGGAAAAACCCAGGATGAAGGCGACGGAGTTCAACACCACGCGCGAGCGCACGCGCCGCAACAGCTTGATCGCTGCGCATCTCTTCCAGAGAAACCCCGGAGACGAACGAGGAGATAGGATGGAATGAGCGGCAATACGCAGGGAGAGAGAAACGAAAAGATTCCGGCGGCAAAGGCGACGAGGAAATTAACGTCGGCCATTCTTTTCTTCGAGCAACTCTTTGATCAAGTTTCGGGCGGCGGGACTGTACCACTCGGCAGGGCCCCAACCGCGTGCCAGTCCTTCCCCTTTGGGACCGATTAAATATGTGGTCGGTAACCCCCAGGCGCCGTATAACGATGCCACCTCTGCGTTTGGGTCGAAGACAATGGGGTACGTCAACTTGAGTTCTTTGACGAAGGCCAACGCTTCCTGTCTGCGATCCTTGACGTTGATGGCGAGGACGACAAAGTTATTGTTCTTGTGCTCCTGATAGAGTTTTTCCATTGCCGGCATCTCTTCCCGGCAGGGCTCGCACCAGGTCGCCCAAAAATTAAGAAATATGGTTTTCCCCTGAAATCCTTCAGAGAAATTTTTCCCTTCGGAGGTCGGTGAGACTGAAGTCGAGGGTCGGCGCGGCCTCTTTCATGGGTTGGAGAATTGGGATCACTTTGAAATTGATCTTTGACTGAGCCCACCCGGGAGCCGCGCCCGGCGCGAAAAACATGAGAAGCAAACCGAAGAGTGCTTTTAGGCGCATGAACGGCACTTTACCGAACCGCCTAGGGCGACGCAATACACTGCGGCACCGCTGCATGCGAGTGAAGATCGTAGGGCGCCCGTCGGTATCGAAAGCCGGTTCACGAAAATTCGGCCGGGAGAATCTTTTCACCCAGTTTTGGATGATCCAGCGATGAATATCCCGCACGATATTTTCGCCGTCATGTTCGATCAGCCAATGGCGCTTGACCACGGATATTGCTTTGATTCTCCGCCCAGCCACGCACCCATTTTGTTGGTGGTGGCGGCCGGCGTGATGCATGATCATCGCTGCCCACTAAAACCAGGATTGGGCAGCTCAGTGAGCCCACCTCAAGGTGAGCGCGAGGCAGGAGAAACTCGCGAACCAGCGCACTGGATTCCGGTACCGTCTGGCGGGAAAGTGCGCTTTGTAGATTTTCGGGCAACGGTATCAGGAAATAGGCGCGGAAGTCCTTCTCGTCGATTCGGAATGGCCTGCGCAAAAGAATCAGTAACCTATATTTGAGCCACAGGAGCCGCTGTGGACGCGATCTCGCCGCCGGCAGATTTCCCGGCGGCGAGGGCGATACCAGAATTAGGCCGGAAGGGTTGGTTTGCTCGCAAACCTTAAGCGCTCATAAGCGCGCCCAGATCCATTGCCAGCAAAACCGGCGGCCTCGAAAAGAACGGATGACCTCTCCGAGATCTTTCACGCAGTCGCTAAAACTGAGGTTGTGAGGGTTCCCCATTGGATTTTGTGCAGAGCGGCGCCGTAAATCGATGGCGATCGAGTCCCACCCAAGGTTGCAAAAATGGGTGGCCCAGCTTCGCCAACACCAAGCTCCGCTCCACACGCCATGAACTAGTACCAGCGACGACTTGAATTTTGCTTGCGCGGGCGGATATCGGTTGGCCGATAAACCAGCGATAAGTTGTTCCATTTGCAGCTATGTGGTCAGGAGAGCCGAATATAGCAAAGATTCAAAAAACAGAGCCCTCCGACTTGGCTGATCGGAGAGGCTCTGTTCTAGATAGCCAGAACGGCTATCCTGGCGCCTGAGATTAAGGAGGGTTTCAGTTCACCGCCGCAACCCCACATCTCAAAAATTTAGTTACTTCTTTTTCTCTTGGCTTTCTTCTTGGCTTTCTTCTTTGCTGCCATAAGTACCTCCTTTTAAAATTCCATGCGGTGGGCTTTAGGCAAGAGGAAGTAGAGCTTGACTCAGGCTAAGAAAGTTAATCTCAAAAAACCCTCCCACATTTTGTAGGTGCGGCGATTATAACGGCGCAACAAATTGTATGTCAAGAAAAAATATCATTTTAGAAATTTTTTGAAAAATTTTTGCGATTTAGGTAAACAGGATTTTAGTGCAACAGTGGCATGCTAAGCGAATTTAGAGAGCAGAAATAATAAGAGAGTGTTTTATTGATGAAGACACCCACCTCGTGAGGATGGAGCGCAAGAAATGTCGGACCGCAGTTTGCTTGCGTATGTGTTAATCGTACTACAGTATCCCGTTGCATCGTCTAAAAGCCACCTTAACGTGCGGTCATCGTCCGTGTGATGGCCCCCATCAATTGATCGCGAGGGCTCTCATGATTTTCAGCAGATGAGTTCTGTGCAGGCCAAGAGCTTTGGCGGCGGCCGCACGATTGCCCTGGGCAGTGGCGAGGGCGCCAACGATTAGCTCGCGCCGGTAGGTATTGATGGCATCGTGGTAAGACAATTCTTCAATCTTGTTCATCGGTTGCCCGCCGATTGACCCTGACCGGAAGATGATGGACTGTCAGAATCGGACCCTCCCCTAAAACAACTGCCCGTTCGATAACGTTGGCAGAGCTCGCGCACGTTCCCTGGCCAGCGGTAAGCCAAAGGTTTTTCGTGCGTGCTCGCGGCGATTTCTGAGAAATTCTTTTTCGCTTCCGACGAAAACCGTTGAAGGAAGTAGTTCGCCAGGATCGGGATATCCTCCTTTTCTTTCTCGCAATGGGGGCAGCGTTATCGCGATGAACATTCAGGCGATGGTAGAGATCTTCACGAAAGGTGCGGTTCTTGACCGACTGGTCAAGGTCGCGATTCGTCGCCGCAATGATTCTCACGTCCACGGTGATCGGCTCGGTTCCGCCCACCCGTTCGAATTCGCGCTCCTGAAGAGAATCGCAAGAGCTTAGTCTGAAGCTCCGGGGCGATATCGCCGACCTCGTCCAAGAACACAGTACCGCCGTCGGCCAGTTCCATTTTCCCTTTTGAGTTGGTGGGCTCCGGTGAAGGCGCCTTTCTCATGCCCAAATAGCTCGCTTTCCAAAAGGTCTTTGGCGAGTCCAACACAGTTGATGGCGATGAGGGGCTTCAACCTCCGGTCGCTCCAATCGTGAATCGAGCGGGCGAAGATTTCCTTGCCGGTGCCGCTCTCACCCAGAAGCAAGACCGTGGACTTGCTGCCGGCGGCCTTCTTTAGCTTCATCTACAGTCTGAACCAGCGAAAGCATTCTTCCGGCGACGAGCCGATAGCGTCCGCTGAGCTCTTGGGCGAAAAATTCCACTTCGGATTGGAGCTGCGCTCGTTCCAACGCTTTTGACCACCAAAACGAGATGTTCCGGGATCGAAGGGTTTGGTAATGAAGTCGTTAGCTCCCGCCTTCACGGCCTCCACAGCTCGTTCAATGGTGCCGTAAGCGGTGATGATGATCACGGGTAGATTCTGGTTTCGCCGGCGGATTTCTCGAAGGACCTCAATGCCGTTCATTCCTGGCATCTGATAATCCAGTAGAACGAGATCTGGATTGGCGGTGTCGAGTTTTAGAAGCGCTTCCGGATCCGTCTGGGGCCCGTTCGGTCAGTCATTGGCCCAACTCCGCCAGTTCCTGGTCCAAGAGATCCAGATTGAGCGGCTCATCATCGACGATCAAGATTAGGTTGGGCATGGAGAAGGCTGGATTCTAGGGCGGAGCCTAGAGCCACGTCAAGCCATAAAGCGTAAACGAATGGAGCGATTCCCTGCAAAACTCTGATTGCAGGCTGTTCATTGGAGCGAGGCGATTGAGCGCAACGAAGCATATGAATCTTTTATCAGCAGCCTGCCATTACGGTTTGAGTTTTCACGATATTAAAGGCTGCCACCGGGCGGGCGACACCCTTTAACTGGAGCTCTTCCAGGGGCTCATACTCAACCAGATTTTCTATCTTGCTCAAGGTCCTCTGGTTGGTGAGGATCTGACGGGCCTTTGCCTCCGAGCAGAGGCGCGCGGCGAGATTGGTGACATTGCCGATGGCGCCGTAATCCATGCGGCCTTCAAAGCCGATATTACCGAGGGTGGCATACCCGGCGGCCATGCCGATTCCCAAATCAAGCTCGTACCCTCTTTTGAGCCCACTCGGCGCGCAGATCCTCAACTTTACTTTGCATATCTAAAGCCATGCGAACCGCTTTCTCGGTGATGATCGGCGCACGGAATCGGATCGTTAAAGAAAATCATGATCCCGTCACCTGGCGAAACGCTCGAGGGTTCCGTCGAAAGTCAAAAATAAGTTTGCCCATCGCGGCATGATAGCCGCGCAGGACTTCCATGACTTCTTCCGGTTCGGCGCTATCGGAAAACGAAGTGAAGCCGCGCAGGTCGAGGAAAACGACAGTAATTTCACGGCGGTGACTTTTGAAAAGATTTTCATCTTCTCCCAGGATCGTTTCGGCAATCTGCGGGGACAGGTACCGTTTGAGTCGGTTCACCCGTTGCAGCTCGTCGACCTGCTGTTTGACCTTTTCGGTCAGAGAGCGATTCCATTCATCTAACGTGTCATGCATCTGTTTGATCCGCATCATCGCGCGCACCCGCGCCAAAGCTCGAAGGAATCGAGCGGCTTGATCACGTAGTCGTCCGCGCCGGCATCGAGGCCGCGAACTTTGTCTTCCCGGGTGGCTTTCGCCGTCAGCAGAATCACCGGGAATTACGCTTGTACAGGGCATCTTCTCTGAGGCGCCTGAGCACTTCCAGGCCGTTCATCTTGGGCATCATGTAATCGAGGAGAATGAGGTCCGGCTGGAAGACGGAACTTTGTCAATGCTTCGGCCCCGTCGTTGGCGCGCTCGATGGTATAGTTCTGCTCATCGAGCTCTTGCTCCAACAGATCGAGATTGAACGGCTCGTCATCGACAATTAGAATTTTGTTCGGCATGGTTCACCCCTACTTGACCACTTTATCCGCCCGGACGCGCACGTTCGGAGGAATCGTCAGCTCCAGGGCGTGAGCGGTGTTGAGGTTGACAGCCAAATCGTATTTTGTCGGTTCATCCACAGGCAGGTTAGCGGGATTGGAACCCTTAAGAATCCTGTCCACGTAGTTGGCCGCGCGGCGGGACAAGTCTCGCTATATTTACCGCAAAGCTCATCAATCCGCCCGCCCTCGACGAAGTCGGACCTGTCGTACATCGCTGGCAGCCGGTTCTTAGCCGCCAGTTCGACAATCTTTGACGGGTAAGTGTGAAAGAGGGCATCCGGACATCAGCAGAAGAGCATCCGCACGCGCTTTGGTTGCAGCTGCGAATGCGCTATCGAATTCATTGGGATTTCGCGCTGTCACGATTTGAAGCTCGATTGCCAATGCCCGTGCCCTGATGTCGATCTGTCGCAGGTTCGCTGCGTGCGCCGGATTATCCGGATTCGAAAGGGCCGCCATACGGTTCGTCTTGGGAATGACCTCCTTGATCAGTTCCACCCGCTTACCGATGAAATCCGGTGAAAGCCTCGACACCCCTGTAACGTTGCTCCCGGGTGCAACAGGCTGCTGACGAGGCCAGCCTGGACGGGATCGCCCACGCCGGCGAGCACGATCGGGATCGTGCTGGTGGCTTGTTTGGCGGCTACCGCTGCCCTAGTGCCGGATACAACGATGACATCAACTTTGAGCCCGACGAGGTCCGCGGCAAGCTGGGATAAGCGGTCCAGTTGCCCATCGGCATACCGGTACTCCATGGCGACATTCTTGCCCTCGACGTAGCCCAGCTGGCGTAGCCCCTGCCACAAGTTGTCCTCGCGAGATGCGTTCAGGGCGCGGGAGGTGGAAACGAGGACACCTATCTTCCAGACCTTTGCAGGCTGTTGCGCCTGGACTGGAAAGCAAACGGCCAACAACAGGCCGCCCAAGGCAAGCGCGCACAATTTTAGATTTCGCGTTTTAGATTTTCGATTGACGGTGCGCCGAATTCAAAAACTGCATACAAAGTGTTTCATCCATAGCCATAATCTCCTTTTCTTTTCTTCCAATCCGAAATCGGCACGTGAAAAACAAAATCTATCCAGCGAAGGATCGAAAATCTCAATGGGTTCACTTGATTACTTTATCCGCCCTCGCTAGCACATTCGGCGGAATCGTCACGCCGATTTGCTTCGCGGCCTTGAGATTGATGATGAACTCAAACCTCATCGGCTGCTCTACGGGCAGGTCGGCAGGCTTGGCGCCTTTGAGAATTTTGTCTACGTAGGTGGCGGCGCGTCGATACAAATCACCAATTAGGGGTCCATAGGCCATGAGGCCGCCTTCCTCCGCAAATTGTCTCGTCGGATACATGCCAGGCAAATGTTGCTTAAGCGCCAGCTCGACAATCCGCTTCGAGTGAAGAGTTACCAAGGGAGTCAAAAGCACGAGAAGCGCACTGGACCGTAGCTTTGGTATCTCCACGAGCGCCTTTTCAATATCTGGAAGCGTTTGAACCTCAGAAGGAATGAAGCTGCAAAGAGAGCGCCTGCGCAGCCGCACTTGTTTCCTTAAATACAGGCGACGCTACTCTTCCGGTCGGGTTCCACAAGGCGGCCACGCGAGTCAACTTTGGAAAAGTCTCTTTAAGGATTTCCACACGCTTGCCGCTTAAATCCGCTAAAGAACACTGAGTCCCGTAACGTTGCCACCCGGTTTGGCCAAGCTGTCGGCTAGTCCCCACGTAACTGGGTCCCCGGTTGTCACGACGATGGGTAGTAGTCTTTGTCGCCCGTTGGGCCGCCTGAGCACTCAATATCGGCCGTAACGACTATGACGTCGACCTTGACCTGAACTAACTCAGCGGCAAGCTCAGGGAGTCGATTCTTCTCCTTCGGCATAACGGTACTCCAGAGCGATGTTTTACCTTCTACGTATCCACGCTCGCGCAGTCCTTGTTTAAACGCTTCAAGATGCGGTTGATCGCGACCGCCGATAAAGAGGATCCTACGCGGGAATGTGTTTGGGGCTGTTGGGCGCTGGCGAGAGCCGCGCTCTACCATAAGCGCCACAGCGATTGCGATAAGCCTAAAGAGTTTCATCTAGAGCCCTATTTTGGACTTTCGATTTCTTCTGCTAGTATTTCGGTCAAAACGGCGACGGCCTTTTTGTTCATAGCCTTTCCCAATTCCTAAGCGAGAATCAGTAATCTAAAACCCCTCCTGTCTTCGACCCGAGGTCAGGCCGAGGGTAGTCGAGCCGGAGGATCTAAAATCACGCGAGGAATTTCTTGATCTTCTTCAGGAGCTCATTTTCATCGATTGGTTTTGGAAGGTAGTCGTCGCAACCGGCCTTGCGCGCGTCGATCTCGTCGCCGACCATGGCATGAGACGTGACGGCGATAATCGGTATATTCTTCAAAGCATCGTTGGCTTTGATTTTCCGGGTTGCCTCCCAGCCGTCCATCACCGGCATTCCAAGGTCCATGAGAATGAGATCGGGTTTATCCTCTTGAGTCTTCCTCACCGCCTCTTCACCATCGACGGCCTGCAACACGATGTAGTCATCCTCCAGCAGCTGAACAACCAAGTCCCGGTTCCATTCGGTATCGTCAACCACCAAAATTGTTTTTTGCCATATTCTTATCCTTTCAGGAGATAGTAAGGGGGTCCGGCGTTAGAGATTCATGCTCACCCCTTTGGCCTCACCCTTTACCTCTTACGTTTTCTTCTTAAGTGTTAGGTGACGGATTACTCGCTTTTACTCTTACCCCTTACTCTTCACTCCTGACGCCATACCTTCGCCGTTTACGCCTCATTGCTCACCTTTAAGGCTATGGGGATCGTGATCGTGAACTTGGATCCCTTGCCAACTTCGCTCTCAACACCGATTTCGCCGCCCATAAGATTGATGAATCGTCTAACGATTGCGAGCCCTAATCCTGTCCCACCATATCTTCGCGTGCTCGACATATCCGCCTGGCGGAACTCCTCGAAGATGTAATCCAGCGCCTCTTTTTTCATGCCGATGCCGGTATCGGAAACGGTGAGCTTCACATTGCCGTTTTCCTGCCACGCCGCAACCTTGATCTCTCCTCTCTCGGTGAACTTCGCGGCGTTGCTCAAAGATTCAGGACGGCCTGCTTGAGTTTGTCTCGATCGGTTTTTAATGGCGGGATGTCCGGAGCGATCTCGGTCACCAAACGGACGCGACCATCCTTTAACATCGGCTCCACGGTCGAGGTCGCCATTCGGACCACGTCGTTTAGCTGGAACGTTTCGGCGTAGACCTCCATGCGGCCCGATTCGATCTTGGCGAGGTCGAGAAGCTCGTTGATCAGGCTGAGTAGGTGCTCCGAGCTGATCAGAACCTTCTGGAGATTCTCCTTTTGCAGATCGGGGATTTGCGCGCCTAGTTCTGCGCTGAACGATGCGGGTGAAACCGATGATAGAATTCAGCGGCGTGCGCAGCTCATGACTCACGTTGGCGAGAAACTGCGACTTGTGCCGGTTGGCGGCTTCGAGCTGCTCGTTCTTGTCCTGGATTTCCTGGAACAGCCGGGCGTTTTCAATGGCGATCACGGCCTGGTCAGCGAAGGTTTCGAGAAGTTTGATCTGTTTATCCGAAAAGGCCGGACCTGGGTTCGCCGAATCCCAATCACGCCTATAGGGACACCCTCTCGAAGCAGCGGTGTCGATAGCGATGTTCGTTGGCCGACGCGTTGTGCGGCTTCGTTGCCTTCGGGGAACTCAGCTTGAACTTCTGGCGCTGCCAGGTCAGGGATATGGATTGTTTGCCGGTCAATGAAGGCACGACCGGACACCCGATGACGACTAATGGGGATTTCTTCACTTGCGGGCAGCGGTCCATACGCGGCTACTAATTTTAGAAAGCCACCATCAGAACGAAAAATCTGTGCATTGGTTGCATCACATAATTTTGCTGCCCTCTCAGCAACCGCGTCGAGCACCGGTTGTAGATCCGTCGGCGAACTGGCGATAACCCGGAGGATATCGCTAGTCGCGGTCTGTTGCTCCAAGGACTCGGTGAGTTCGCGCGTGCGGTCTTCGACCTTGTGCTCCAGGTTGGCGTAGGATTCCTGGAGCTGGGTGGTCATCTTGTTGAACTCGTCGGCCAAGACCTCGATCTCGTCCCCGGTCTTCAGATCGAGACGATAACCCAGATCGCCGGTGCCGATGCGCTCCACGCCTTCACGCAGGATTCGGACCGGACGGACGACTCGCCGCGCTAGAAACCAGCTAGCGATCAGCGCCATGCCGAGACCGATCAAGAACAGGGCGGAGGTTCGCATCATCGAAGCGTAAAGCGTCTCATAGGCCTCTTCGACGGGTCGCTCGATAATAACTGCCCAATCCAGGCCCGGAATAAGAGCGAACGAGGTGAGCACGCTTTTGCCTTGCAGATTATCCGCAACGATTGCATTCAGCTTGGGTTTCCGGGGATGGGCTCAAAGGCTGCTTTTACTTGATCGAGCAGGGCGACGTTGCGCCGTTGTAGAACGAGACTGATATCGGGATGGGCAATCAGCTCACCGGTCCGAGTAACGGCATAAGCATAACCTGCTTTTCCCACGGTGATGGCCGACACCACGTCGCCGATGTATTTGAGATTCACTTCGGCCTGCAGCACGCCGATAACGTCGCCGGCAAAGCGCTCTATCGGTACAGCAATGGTCATGTAAGGTTCAGAGCCTCGGACAAAGTGAACCGGACCAAAATAGGATTTGCCTTGCTTCGCCGTTAGAAAGGGCGGCGCGGTGGAAAGATCTCGTTTGGCTTCGGGAAGCACCGTGCGCAAGCGCGAGGCCTGCACCGGATCGCCCCATTTTCATCGAGCGCGAGCGCTTCGGTGACCGCCGGGGCGATTAGAAGAAGTTTTCGAGTTCGAAGCGAAATTCCGTCGTCAGTCCTTTAGGCGCGATCTCGCGGCTCTTCGTAGCGCCTTTCAAGGTATTGTGAATTTCTTGCACGAACCGCTCGATTTTGACCGCCGCTCCGGTCGCAACTTCCTTCTGGACAGAGCCCAACTGTTCGCGGCTCTCCAGATAGCGGAAATAGATTTCGACGAGACCGCTCGCGATCAAACCGCCGCCGATCAACAACACGGAGATGAAGAAATAATCGCGAACCAGCCGCCCGCGCCGCCGCCCAGAGAAAAGGCGGGGAAGGGAAGACCTCTTAAATTTTGGATTTTGGTTTTAGCTGTTGGAACATTTTATTTTAGATTTTGTGCTTCATCACTCCCATCAACCGCAAAGTACGCAAAGGTAGATGCTCTCATGATCTTTTCGTTCTTTGCTGGTTACCCGATTGTTCTCGCGTCTTTCGCCTCACGTCTGTTTCACTTGATTACCTTATTCGCCCGCGCCAGCACGTTGGGTGGAATTGTAAGACCCAGCTCCTTTGCCGTCTTGAGATTGATGACCAACTCCACATCGTCGAATGTTTCGATTCGAAGGTCGCGCGGATTCGTGCCGCTTAGAACTTTCTGCACGTACTTTGCCGAAAGGCGGCCCATCTCATAGTAGCTCTGGCCATAACTAGCAAGGCCACCTTTGGCGACTAGACTTTGCTCCTGGAACATCGTAGGCAGCTTCTTCGCCTTTGCCGTGTCGATGATCAGCTGGGCCTGGCTAACCACCATCGGGTCTGGGGTATAAAAGAAAGCATCCGCCTCCCCTGCCTTGAGCGCCTGCAAAGCCTGGCGGAGTTCCTCGACAGACTTAACGTGCCGTTCGATGAACTTGAGTCCCAAGCGCTTTGCTTCCGCGCGCGCCAACTGAGCGGATTCCTTGGCAACCTGACTTGCGGGATCATAGACGGTCACGACGCCCCGGAGCTTCGGGAGGAGCTCTTTCAGGATCTCCAACCGCTTGCTTGTCAAGTCTCTTACTAAATAATGAACGCCGGTGAGCCTGCCACCGGGTTTTACGAAGTTCTCCACGAGTCCCGCCGCAACCGGATCGCTGCCTACACAGAAAACAATTGGGACGTTCACCGTCGCCCCTTTCGCGGCCGTGATAACAGAACTGGCGAGCGCGTAAATCAGGCTGACTTTATCTCGCTCAAAATTCTTTGCTGCCTCCTCCGCCACTTTTACATCGCCCTTCGTATCCGTGATGGTTAGAGTAAATTGTTTCCCTTCTTCAAGCCCAAGCTCCCGTAGTCCTGCTTTGAGCCCCTCAATTGTCTCCGTACAATGCGCCCCCGGAAGAAGAATACCGATGCGATAGACCTTCGGCTGCTGCGCATGGGCTGGCGGGCAAAGCGCTAAGAGCATAGCGCACAGTGCGAAACAGACAATTTTGTTTCTCATCTTTCGCCCTTCACCCTATCCCTCTACCGAAGGGCGAGGGAATTAAGATCCCGAATCCAAAATCGAAAACCTGTGGTGAGCTACGTCGAACCATCGAAACTCGAGTTTATTTGATCACCTTCACTGCACGGTTGAGCACTTCGGGCGGAATTATGACGCCGATTTGGTTAGCGGTCTTGAGATTGAGCGCAAGGTCGAACTTCGTTGGTTGCACCAAAGTCAAATCCCCGGGCTTGGCGCCTTTGAAAATCTGGTCGACGTACTCCGCTGCGCGCCGCGATAGGTCGGGCAGGTTCACGCCGTAGCTCACTAACCCGCCCGCTTCGACAAATCCGGTGCGGTCGTAAACCGATGGCAGCTGGTTTTGATCGACGCTTGCGCAATCCGCGCGAGGTGAGTGTTGAACAGAGCATCCGTCATGACGAACAGAGCACTACTGCCGCTTTTAGCCGCGGTACCAACTGCGCTGTCCAACTCGTTGGCATTTTGAGCCGTTACCGATTGGAACGTCAAGCCCATAGCCCGAGCGCCGAGTTCGGCATCTTTGAGGCTGCGGCCATGGCCGGGATTTTTGGATTCGAAAGGGCGGTTACTTGGGCTGTCTTAGGAAGGATTTCCTTAATAAGTTTCAGCCGCGCGCCGAAAAAGTCGGAGGACATTCTTGCCACGCCGGTGACGTTGCCGCCCGGATACATGAAACTTTTAATGAGTCCCGCCTCGACCAGATCTCCGGCACCGGCGACCACGATAGGGATGGTGCTGGTAGCGTTCTTGGCAGCAACGGCTACGCCCGTGCCACCAACCACGATCACATCGACTTTTGCTCGACCAGCTCCCGAGCGAGCTTATCTAACCGGTCCGTCTTCCTTCGGCGTAACGGTACTCCATTGCAATGTTCTTGCCCTCTTCATAGCCCAGATCGCGCAGGCCCTGTCGCAGAGCTTCGTCGCGCGCGGTATTCAACGCTTGTGTGCTCGAAACCAGCACGCCGATCTTCCAAGTTTTACCGGCTGCTGCGCGCTCGCGACAATACAGCCCGCAAACAGCCCCACTACAACTCCCACAACCTTAACGATATTTTTCATCCACGATGGTTTCGACATTTGTTTCTTTCCTCCCCATTGTGCCGATTTTAGATTTCCGATACTTCGACTTCGCTCAGTACAAGTTTTGGACTTTGAGTGGCCGATTATTTGATTACCTTGTCTGCTCGGTAAAGAACAGACTGTGGAATCGTAATCCCGATCTGCTTTGCGGTTTTGAGATTGATTATAAGCTTGAACTTGCTGGGCTGCTCCATCCCGAGGCGGAGCGATGGACAATCAATCCGATAAACCTTCCCCGGCTGCTGCCCCTCCGATAGCCGGACTAAAGCCAGGACTGGGTTTAGGGTAACTGGATAGAAACCCAGAGGTTTCTCAATCATAGTGCTTTGCAACATACTGCTCTCTATTGACGGCTGTCCAGAGTCAAGAGATCTTCGGCCCTTCCGCGGTGCTACCCTCGGCTTGAGCTCGGTCGAAGGCAGGACGGGTTTTTGGATTGCCTATCTTGGATCTTCTGCCATCCGGTGCTTCGCAGCGCAAGCGTTATGCCACTAGTGAAACGAAACGCTGGCTCGAACAATGCCTTGATCTTGTAGGGAAATGTTTAGGTAGGGAGGTGCTTTGGCCCACTCGACAGAAAGCCGAGCGTAGCAATCTTGCTACACCCCCTTATCAAATTTGCTCCAGTTCAATCGAAAGCGCCTTGAAGCGGTGCGTGCTTATGCCTATATTGCCCTGGCAAATTAACGAGGGATTTCCGAAGTGAACCAACAGTGGCTGGCCAGGGCCTTTTTTCGCGCTTTTACTATTCCTTCTCTATGTCGCCTTACAGGTTCTTAGCCCTTTTATAATCGCCATTACGTGGGCGGCAATCTTGGCCGTGCTGTTTTATCCCATTTACCTACGGCTGCTGATGGCCCTGCGGGGACGGGCATCCGCTGCGGCCCTGATCGTCATTGCATTGATCGTTCTTCTAATCGTTATACCGGGTCTGAAGATTATTGGATTTCTGTCGGAGGAGGCCGTCGAGCTGGGGCAAGCTGTGCGCGATTTCGTAACCGGGGAGGGCATTAAGGTATGGCAAGAAAAACCCTGGGTGAAAGACCTTTTCCGTTGGTGGAGCTTGCTGTCCTTCAGATTGGACATGTTCAAGATCAATTGGAAGGAGCCGCTGGTTCAAGGCGCACAGGTTACCTCCGTATACCTGGTGACTCATGCAAGAGACATTGCCCAAAACGTTCTTCTCTTCGCGGTCAACTTCATCCTCACTCTGTTCACGCTCTTTTTCTTTTTGCGCGACGGGAAGGATTTCTGCGACCGAATACGGCGTCTGCTGCCGATGGATCCGGAGCATCAGGAACGGTTGTTCAATAAGATCGTGGACGCCATCGCCGCAGTTGTGCAGGGTTCCTTGGTCGTAGCGACGCTCCAGGGTTTTCTCGGCGGCGTGGCCTACTGGTTGTTGGGTGTGCCCTTTGCTGCAATCTGGGGCGTCGCAACGGCTTTTGCGGGACTCCTGCCGATCGGAGGGACCGCCTTGGTGACGATTCCCGTCTCCATTTACTTGTTTCTGCAAAGCGACACCTGGAGAGGCGTGGTCATGTTGATCTGGAGTTTGGGAATCGTGGGGATGGTGGACAATCTCGTAAAGCCGCTCTTTATCGGCAGCCGCCTGCAGCTTCCAGTTCTTGTTCTTTTTTCAGCATTCTGGGCGGCATATCGGTGTTCGGTGCTCTGGGGCTGGTCCTCGGCCCGGTTTTGTTCGCGCTGTTGGCCGCTCTCCTGGATCTCTATTTGGAGGAGTATGCCACTGAGAAATGAAATTGCCTTATTCGGTCGACGGTGTCCGGACATGCTTTCGCGGGAATGACGCGGAGGGATTCCGAATTTTTCATTGACCTTCTGAAGACAGACGCTAAGGGACGGCTTGGCAACGCGGATGGAATCGGCCTATAGTTGAAAATAAGAAGTAGTTCCATCGTAACGGAGAGAAAATGGCGGAAGATATTCAAGTCAAGCGCGAAATCGTTCTGGAAGCCGACGCTGAGACGATGGAGAGGATGCGGAAGGAGGGACATGCGAGAGGCTTTACCGTTTACTGCGATGAAGGAGAGCGCATCGGCGGCGACAATTCAGCGCCGCCACCGCTAGCTTACCTCGGTCTCTCGCTGGCTTTTTGACTGCTGACGCAGATTTCCCGGTACGGGGAAATGCTCAAAACCCATATCGACAAAGCGAAGGTCTTTGTCACTGCGCGATTCAAGAGCGACGGATCCGTGTTGCGCGAGACGATACAAGCAGAGGGCCTGGGCTTTAAGACGCGTTGTGAACTGACTTCCAACGAATTGGCGGACAAGGTTGCTAAGGTTGTGCGCAATGCGGAGAACGGCTGTTACGTGATGCAGACGATTCTCAAGCCAACTCCGGTAGAGCGAGATTTACCCTCAACGGGAAAGCGTTGGATCCAGAATTATTTTCGAGCAGGAGATAGATATCATTCTGAGCTGGTAGAAAGGAGATACGGCGATGGCTAAGCAGATGGAGTTCTTCAATATCCAGTACAAGGAAGGGTCGTTGGAGCCTAAGACTGCTGAGTTCATCAAATTCGCGGTAAACCTGGCGATCGGGCACGAGCACGGCGCCAAGCTCCACCTGGACCGTGCGCGCAAGTGCGGCGCCAGCGAAGACGAAGTGTGGGAAGCAGTGGTCTATGCCATACGGCCTGTTGCCGCCAAGGTGCGCAACTTCGCCAAGGAAATTATTTCAAAGTAATAAAGAAGGGGAAACACAACCGCAAAGAACTCATAGAAAAATTCTTTGCGAGCTTTGTTGAGTATTTGGGGCGAATACCTATGAATCAGTGGACCATTGAAGTCGGGGACGATGATTTTGAAACGGCGGTTCTGCAACGTTCGCAGGAAGTGCCAGTGTTGGTGGATTTCTGGGCGCCCTGGTGCGGTCCTTGCCGCGTCTTGGGTCCGGTCCTGGAAAAACTCGCGGAAGAATACACTGGTAAGTTTCTCCTCGCCAAGATCAACGTGGATGACAATCCATCCGTCGCTGCCGCGTTTGGCATCCAAGGCATACCGGCGGTAAAACTCTTTAGAGACGGCGAGGTCGCGTCGGAGTTCACCGGCGCGCTGCCCGAACCTATGGTCCGCGAATTTCTGTCCCAGTTTTTGCCTTCAGCCGCAGACCAGCAGGCTCTCGAGGCAGCGGAACTGGAAAGGGAAGGAAAACTTGCCGAGGCGAAAGCGTTGTATCAAGCGATACTACAGTCCGAACCGAATCATGCAACGGGCGTTACTCGGCATCAGCCGCCTTTTGATCAACGAAGGAGACAATCAAGCGGCATTGAATCACCTAGACAAGGTACCTCTCGTGGCCGAAGAAAGAAAAGAGGCGGATCGTCTCATCGCCCGGTTAAACCTCCAAGGTGGAGCAGCGCAAGATGAATCGGAGCTACGCGCCAAGCTCAAGTCAGAACCGAACAATCTCGAGATCAGGTTCGATCTGGCTCAAGCGTTGGCTGGCGGCGAAAAATACGAAGAAGCGCTTGCTGAGTTTCTAGCTATCGTCAAAACCGACCGGAGCTTTCGCGACGACGGAGCGCGGAAAGCGATGATTCAAATTTTCGAAGTTCTGGGATCGGACCACCCTTTGACTGAGAAATACCGCTCCGAGCTGGCGAAGGTTCTGTTTAGTTAAGGTAATTTTGATCTCCCTATTCTTTATGCTCTTCCCAGGCAACTGGGAGAGGTAACGTTGAGGAGGAAGTTCGCTGGTTGCTTACGCCAAACGGAGGAAATATGAGCATGATCAGCCTGGAACAATCGAATCGCATCATCACGACTATTTTTGTTCGCGGCCATGAATTGGGATGCCGTCCCCTTAGTGTCGTGGTGGTTGAACCCGGAGCTAAGGTGAAAGCATTTCAGAAGGAAGATGGGTCGGCAATGATGCGCTTCGAAATGGCCTACGGCAAGGCTTATGCCGCGCTGGCTTTGGGCCGGTCCTCGTCACTGGTCCGTGTCCGGACGGAAGAACGGCCGCTCTTCATGCAGTATCTAATCCGTGCTTCGGACGATCAAATTTTTCCCGAGGGCGGCGGCATGTTGATCCGCGACAAGGACGGCGAAGTCATCGGCGCTGTGGGCGTCACGGGCGATACACAGGAGCGCGACGAAGAGCTGGCCGCTTACGGTATTCACGCGGCGGACCTCAAGACCGACGAGGACTGTAAAAACCTCGGTTCGAAAGTGCGACTCGAGAATTAAGCTTTCTTCCGCCAAGACGCCAAGTACGCAAAGAAAAGAAGAGTCATCACGAAGGACACGAAGGGTTTTGATATTTATACTGTTAAACTTCAGCTCTTCTTCGGGTCTTTTTGCGGTTAAATTCTTCTCTTCTCACGCGATCCATTCGGAAACCGGTGCTTTCGCCTCATGGAGCGGCTGGCAGACAATATCCACTAGGCTCGGACCACCGTGCGCCAGTGCTTCTTTCAGTACTTTGCCAAGTTCTTTCGGCTCGGTGACGCGCCAGCTTTTTACGCCGAAGGCGGCAGCCACGGCGGCGTGATCGGTGGGGTCGAAGTCAACCGAGAAGTAGCGCTCCCCATAACCTGACTTTTGCCCCGCTTTGATCCATCCGTAGGTAGCGTTGGAAATTACGATGAAAGTTATCGGCAGCCGGTAACGCACGGCGGTCTCAAGCTCCCCGCAGGTAAAGCCGAAGCTGCCGTCGCCCATTACCGATACGCATTTTACCTGCGGTCGCGCAAAATGAGCGCCGATAGCCGCCGACATCGAGTACCCGAGAGCGCCGTGGGCGCGGTTAGAAAAGAAGTGTCGGCCCGTGGCGCGCATCTGGTAGTAAGCGGAGAAATAAGGACAGGGGGTACCGGCATCGGCGACTATGATGGCGTTGGGATCGAGTGCCTGGGCCACTTCTGAGACCACGCGCTCTGGTTTGATCGGCTTGTCATTGGACGAGGCCAGGGCATGGAATCTGACGAACTTCTCCTCCTTGGCCTTTTGCACTGCGGTAGCCTCCAGCGGCCGTTGCACTATAGCCAGCGCCTCGTTCAGCGCCGCCAGCGTGAGTTTTGCATCGCCTACAAGCGGCACATCCACTGGATAGTTAGCGCCGAGCACCGCCGGGTCCACATCAAGATGGATCACCTTCGTCTTGCCGGGTACCGGATGGCGCCAGCGCTCGGTGGTGACCGAGCCCGCGCGGCAACCGGTGAAGACAACCAAATCCGCCCGATCGACAATAGCCCGTGTTTCCGGCGTGCCGCCGTTGGAGCCCACGACGCCCACCGCCAGCGGATGCAGCTCGCTGATCGATCCTTTGCCGCTGATGGTGGTGGCGACGGGCGCCGAGAGCCGTCCCGCGAGCTTGAAGAGCTCCGCTTCGGCGCCGGCAATCACGACTCCACCGCCGCAGATAAAAACCGGCTGAGTCGCGTCGGCCAGCAATTGCGCCGCGCGCTCGACAAAATACGGATCGGGAGCGACGCGCCGTGCCGGAGTAGCGGCCGAGGCTCGTATCGCCCCACACGTCGGCGCGCTCCACTGAGCCGTTTTGCACATCGAAGGGCAGGGCGACGTGGGCCGAGCCCGGCCGGCCGGTGGTCATTTGATTGAAGGCGGCGCGGAAAATGCGGGGATGTCTTGGGCGCGGTCGAGCACTGTGTTCCATTTCGTCACCGGCCGCATCAGCGCGTGCTGATCAAGCTCGGTGAGGGTGTAACGCCCGCGCGCGGCGACGGAGATGTCAGAGTTGATGCAAAGCACCGGCACCGATGATTCGTTTGCTTCGGCAAGACCCGGAAGGATATAGGTCGCGCCACCACCGCTAGGCCCCTCGCACACGCCGACCTTGCCCGAGACACGCGCATAGCCGTCCGCCATGTAGCCAGCCGAGCGCTCGTCACGCGTCAGAACGTGACGCATGCCGTGGGGCAACCGCGCAAGGGCATCATAGAACGGCAAGCTGGTGTCGCCACACAGGCCGAAGAGGATCTCGACGCCGTGCGCCTTGAGCATTTCGACTACAGCTTCGGCCCCAGTCAGTGTGGCGGCGGCTTGTCCCTCGGCTGGTTTGTTCATTGTGAGGGCAGAGTAGTCAAGAACGTAATCTGCTGTCAACGCTGCAGTTTTGATTTGGACAGGATCCTTCGCACAGAACCTACCGTCCTTGGAAGCAGGCTGCTATTCGTGCCGCCCTATATATCGGCCAACTTGAAACAGTGATCCTTTCGCGCGATCGTATTACGATAAAGGTCATCACTGGTTAGATATGACTCCCGCAATAGATCCAACAGAGCAAGAGGTTCAGCAACTGGCCCGCTCGCTTTATCACGAGGCAGCCGAGCACAAGCCATCAATCTTCGAGCCACAGGATTGGCTAGGCAAGATGATCGAGTGGTCGCTGGAGGACGAGTCTCTTCGGGTTGCGCTGTTTCGCTTCGTCGATGTGCTACCCAGTTTAGACTCCGCTGCCGAGATCGGTCGCCACCTCGAAGAGTATTTTGCCAAGGTGGATCATGCCTTTGGCGGTTTAGTTTTCTCGCCCAAGCTCTCCGCGCCGGCTGGTTGCTGGCGCCGGTGGCGCGTCATAACGTGACGCGACTGGCGCGACGCTTCATCGTCGATGAAGAGCTGGACGTGCTTCGCTCGGCGCTTGAGACTCTCCGAAAGAACCCGCGGCGTTCACACTCGACGTGGTCGGCGAGGCGACGGTGAGCGAAAGGAGGCGCTGGCGACGCAGCGCCGCTACCTCGATTTATTGCAAAGCTTGAGCGCTATCTCGGCGAGTTGGCCTGTCATCCCGCAGATCGATCAAGGCCCGGACGGGCCGCTCCCAAGAATCAATCTATCGGTGAAAGCTTCCGCTCTGTGCGCTCGTTTTGATCCGCTGGATCCGGACAGTGAAAAATCGTCCGGGAACGTCTCGGGCCGCTTTTTAGCGAGGCTGCCCGGCTCAATGCCACCCTGACCCTGGACATGGAACAGTATTCATTCAAAGATTTAACCTTATCGATTTTCCGCGGCCTCCTCGAAGAATCTGAATTGCAAAGTCAACCGTACGCCGCCATCGCCATTCAAGCTTATCTTCGCGATGCGGAACATGACGTAAAAGAGTTGATCCAATGGGCGCGCGCAAGAAAACGGCGCATCGGCGTGCGCCTAGTGAAGGGAGCCTACTGGGACAGTGAGATCACCTGGGCCAAACAGAAGGGCTGGGCGATACCCGTTTTCTTGGAAAAGACAGAGACCGACGCTAGCTACGAGCGGCTGACACGCTTGCTCCTGGAGAGCTACGACGTTGTCGATGCCGCCTTCGGCAGCCACAACATTCGTAGCCTGGCGCACGCGATCGTAACGGCCGAGAAGGTCGGCGTGCCCAAATACGGCTATGAGATTCAGATGCTCTACGGTATGGGTGAACCGATCAGGCAGGCGATCATTCGAAACGGCCAACGAGTGCGTGTCTACCTGCCGGTGGGCAGGCTCCTGCCGGGCATGGCCTACCTGATTCGGCGGCTGATGGAGAACACATCGAATACTTCATTCCTGCGCCAGACCTACGCCGAAGAAGAACAGATCGATAAATTGATTGTGCCGCCGGCGCCGAAGAAAACTATCACGCAAGCTCGTAAAAGCGCCCGGAAACGAGCAACCGCTGACGCGGTGGAGCCGTTTCAAAATGAACCGCTCTTGGATTTCTCGCGTGAGGAAAACCGAGGGCAATTTGCTCAGGCGCTAAAAACTGTCAGAAAACAGTTCGCTCGTAACGATCCATTATGGATCGGTGGGGAAGAGGTGGAAACAAAAATGGCTTGACTCGGTCAACCCGGCGGCTCCTGAAGAAATCATCGGCCGTGTCCCTGTTGCAGATCGGGGGAGGCAGAGCGCGCGGTGGTCAATGCCGTGGAATTCTTTCCTGAATGGAGCAGGACGCGCGCCAGCGACCGCGCGGCTTTCATGTTCCGGGCCGCTGACATCATGCGACGAAGGCGTATTGAGCTGGCGGCGTGGGAAGTTTTTGAAGTCGGCAAGGGCTGGCGCGAAGCGGATGCCGACGTCGCTGAGGCGATCGACTATCTCGAGTATTACGGCCGGGAAATGCTGCGTCTGAGCGAGCCGCGGGTGACCCAAAACTTCCGGGAGAAAGCAACGTTTACTTTACGAGCCCCGCGGCGTCGCCGCCGTGATTGCTCCGTGGAATTTCCCGCTGGCAATTCTCACCGGTATGACGGCGGCGGCTTTGGTGACGGGAAATTGCGCAGTGGTAAAACCGGCAGAGCAGTCGCCCGTGATGGGCGCTTTGCTGATGGAAATACTGCGCGAAGCAGAATTGCCACCGGCCGCCTGCCAATTGCTTCAGGGCGGCGGCGAATTGGGAGCTTACCTGGTGCGGCATGCTGCGGCGCAACTTATTGCGTTTACCGGATCGCGGGAGGTCGGCTTGGAAATTCTGCGCAGGGCTTACGATCATCAACCGGGCCAAGAGCATGTAAAGCGAGTCGTGTGCGAGATGGGCGGCAAGAACGCCATCATCGTTGACGAGGATGCCGATCTTGACGAAGCTGTAGTTCACATCGTCGAGTCGGCCTTTGGCTACCAAGGTCAGAAGTGTTCGGCCGCCTCGCGCATCATCCTTGTCGACGAAATCCATGACCTCCTGTTGGAACGGTTGGTCGAAGCGGTTCGCAGCCTCAAGATCGGTCCGCCCGAGGACCCGAGGAATTTTATCGGTCCGGTCATCGATGCGGCCGCGCACTAAAAGATCATTGGTTATATCCGATCTAGGTAAGCGCGAAGGATGTGCGTGCTTGAGCGGGAGGCGCCAAGGGAGGGTTTTTTGCCGGTCCGGCAATTTTCAGTGAGATCAAACCAGAGGATCGTTTGGCCAACGAAGAGATCTTCGGACCCGTGCTTTCGGTCATCAAAGCCAAGGATTTCAGTCATGCATTGCAGATCGCGAACCGCTCAGCCTATGGGTTGACGGGTGGTGTTTTCTCCCGTTCACCGGCGCATATCGAAAAAGCGCGACGGGAGTTTCGCGTGGGTAATCTCTACATTAACCGCGGCATCACCGGTGCCATTGTCGAACGACAACCCTTCGGCGGCCTGAAGCTCTCCGGCATCGGCTCCAAAGCCGGTGGTCCGGATTATCTGCTCCAATTTCTCGAGCCGCGGACAATTTCTGAAAACACTTTGCGCCATGGGTTTGTCGCGCCGGAGGAATTAAAAAACTAGGAAAACCAATGTCCCCCCGCTCTTTCGGTAAGAAAGTTCAGGTTGTTAGCCCGGACTATTCAGCGATCGAGGAGCGAGCCCTCCGGAGCGAAGGCAATAGGCCTGTGCCTTGAGCGGCCTGCAAACTGAGTTTGTGGAGCGAACTCTTAGAGAAAAACGCCAGTGCCAGCCAAGCACCAAAGACGACATTGAAGCGCTATGCCGAATCCCTAACAAATACCGATGGCCTTGGAAAATAAAATTGCTGCCATCAAATTGGTGCAACTAAGGGTTTTAAGAGGAATATGGGTGATCGATGGCGTTGTTTTCCATGAGCGACTGAAGGTCTACCATGGTGAAAGCGCAGTATTTAGGATCATAGCCCAGCTTCTTGGCTGTCAGGCCTTGTTCTAGGATGCGCTGAAGGATCATACGATTCAACGGCCCGTGACCCATGCGTCCGTCGTGCTGAACTAAATCCGCCTCGGCATGGGCGGTAAAGTAAGCCGCCTGTTCCTTGCTCAAACTGTAGTGGGAGATAAGCGCTTCCGCCCATTGCTTGGACCAATGGCCGAGGGTTTCCTCGTAAACATGCATGCCCCAGAGCTCTATGATCGAGCCGTCTTGGAAAATGCGCCGGCAATAATCGCTAATAGCCCGCCCCGCGGCGGAAGCAGGTTGCTCCAGAACCTCTTGCCGAGAAAGCCCCAAAAGCTTCCGCAGTCTCAAGCAAGATTAAGGTATGCCCCGGCGGTTTGGGCGAAATCAACTCTTCAGCGATCTTTTCCGTGAATGCCGGCAGGAGATCATAGTTGCGAATAAAAATGGCAGATGAACGTAATAAGAGACGGCATTCAGAGCAACCACCTCCACGGAAAAAGCCCCAATCTTTAAAGAAGCGGCGCGCACAGGGTAATGGCAGGCGCCCTTCTCTCAGCTGGGTCATGAACGGCCCTTGACTGATCTTCCGTTCCCAGTGCAGATGGAGCTCGCGATACAGGTTGTCGACGTAGGCTTTAGCTTCGGTAGAATTCATGAAAAATTCAGTAGTGGCAAAACAACTCAGTGCCTGAACTGATCATAACGAGCCTTTACATAAAGGGAATTTTCTGTATTGTTAAAACCTAAAAGGTTCCTTAAGTCAATCACCGTTAGTTGATATACGAGAGGTGAACGATGGAAGCACTTAACCCCGAGGACTTTCTGAAACGATTGTCGGATCATCGCGAAGCCTTTTGGGAAAAGATGACTGCCGAGCGCAAAAGCTATGGCGCAGAAAAACCTCTATCACCTGAGATTATCCTGCGACGGTTGCAGTTCGGAGTTGTGATGGAGCGGAAAGCGGCCGAAGTCAGCGCTCCCTGGGTATCGCAACTGCCCGAGTTGGAACTGCAACACTGTCTGTCGGAGTACGTGGCCAATGAACTGAAGCACGCCTCGATTCTGCGCAAAAGAATCGCAGGAGCTCAACGGTGACCCTGACGACTTGTGGAAAAATCCCCTGGAGGAACTCAAGCAACTTTGGGATTTTCATGCCTCTTTGGGCTCTTTTTGCGAGTTGTTCGCGAGCGTACAGTATGGTCATGAGGAATTCTTTCCTCGAACTTCAAAGTCGTTCATCGAACGGGTCGAGCCGATCGATCCGCAGACGGCATCGATTTATCGAGATACGCTGTTAGCCGATGAGGCGGGTCACGAGTGGCTGGCGCCTGAGATCCTCAAAACGTTACGCCATAGATGCAAAGACGCAACAGCGATGCTTAGAGGCGTTGCAAAAGGGATGTGAGCTTTTGGGCGGGCGATCCACAGCTTTAATCGGAGCATGTCCGGTTAAAATCGGTGAGCGAGGGCGCGTCTAACTGAAAATAAGCGAATTTTGCTTGATTTGATCAGTGCTTAGGTTCGATTTTTTGCCGTAAGTGACCTCGCCCTTGTCCACTCGGAGTGAGAAACCGCAGTCCGGATTCGTACAGGCCCAGGCTTTGAATATCACGGATGCACCATCCTGTCCGTAGTCTGATAAGGGGATAAGAATCCCATTGTTGCATTTTTGGCATTTCGGCAGGTCCATCTCCACTCCTCCTTTCAGCGCACCAAACAACAGCCAACCCATACCTTTCACAAAGCGAAATTCTATAGTATCGAGCAGGTTGGAATCAAGCCGGTGATCTTGGGCTGAGTGAAGCTCTATCGAGGTCACATTCTAGACGGACCTGAAAAAAAAGAGGGACGGCAGATTTGTCTACTATCCCTCTTTCAAAGTGTCACGAACCAATGGTTACTTCGTGTCAGTCTTTTCAGCCGGGGCTTTGGACGGGGCCTTAACCATAGTTATGCTGCTGGCGCTCATCTTGCCATCTTTCTCGGTGTAGGAAACCTTAACCATGTCACCTACTTTGACCTTTCCCCAGAGCACCTTCCCTTTGGAAGTAGCGGTCAGGTCGAGATCTCTATCTTTGGTCTTGACACTCAGAGTGCCCGCCTTGGCATCCACCGCCGTAACTGCACCCGTGGCGCTCATGGCCTTCGGCTTCGGCTCGTCTGTGACTTCGTTGCCGTATCGGCTGCAAAGCTGACGCCACTAAAAGCCAGGGCAGTTAAAGCGATAACTAAAACCTTGAGCATGCTTTTCACAATATCACCTCCTCTCCTTCATTAGACGTCACTATTTTCATAATGCTTCAAACTAAACATGAAAGCAAAAACACAAGGAAATGAACAGCGCTGACCGCGTTTAGGTGCTTCACGACTATTTGAGGTGCTGGTAAGAATCCGTCGCACTGGCGCAGATCAAAAATCGTAAAACCGGCGGGCATTGTCTTCGAGGAGCTTCCTTCGAATAGCATTCTGGGGATATCGTCGCGCTCCTGCAGATACCGTGCCGTCCCTTCCGTCCGGTCCGCGTGGGGATAATCGGATGAATAGATGAACAGATCCTCCCCTACCTCTTCCACCACGCGCCCGAGGAAAGGTTCGTTGCCCTCGCAGCCGAAGAAGATCCTGCCGGATTTCAAGTAATGGCTGGGCGGATGACTAATGAGATCACGGGCGTTATAACGGGGATTCTCAAAGTGGTCGTCCATCCGTTCCACATGAGCGGGAACCCAACTGATGCCTCCTTCGAGGAAGGCAAACTTGAGATTCTTGTAACGATCCAAGAGGCCGGAACACAGGACGCTGGTGAGGCCGGCCATGATGGGAAATATGCCCGCCAGCACCCGATTCGGAAAATGGTGCTCAAAAGTTTGTCGACCAACGGAAATTGGAGGCTAAAGTGAACGGCAATAGGCAGATTCAAACGATCCGCTTCGGCAAAAGAACGGATCGTGGTCGGGATGATCGAGCCGTTTCGCACCGGCCGTGCCGTTAATCATCACGGAGGACATGCCCAGCTCTTTGATACGTGACAGCTCTTTGGCCGCGCCCGCCGGATCCTGCAGAGAAACGACGCCCACGCCTTTGAGACGATCCGGCGCTTTCTTACAAGTCTCCGCTAACCAGGTGTTGTATGCGCGGCAAACACCCATCGCCAAAGTGCCGTCCGGCCATGCGTTGACGTGCAAAAGAAAGCTCGGGTAAAGGAACTGCACTTCGATGGCTTCTTTGTCCAAATCATCAAGCCGCTCTTTGATGTTGGTCAGAGTCTGGCTGCCGGCGGACGCGCGCCGCGCGGATTGTATCGCTTTTCCTGGAGGTGCAGCCGTGCCAGGTGCACCGGCGCCTTTTATCGAAGGCCTTTTGTACGGAGTCTCACCGTCGACAACCCAAAAATTATGTCCATGGTCATCAGTGAGAAGTCTTGGACGATAGTTTCTGAGCGACGGCTCCATATACTTCTCAAACATTTCTTCCGTTTCAAAAAGTGACCGTCGCCGTCAATGATCATTGCTCAATCCTTTCTAAGATCTGCTTCGAGTAGCCAGTTGAACGTCGCGCCTCAATTTAAATCGGGATACATTATATTCTCACAGGTTGATGCCAAGTTGAACGTCTGTCACAGAGGGTTTCACTTGGAGCGCCGGGAGACTGCCTCGGGGGAGAGTCCGGTTGGGCAAGGATAGGCCTTGATGCTGTGGCTGATCTTTGACCGCACCATAAGTTCGGCATAGGCGACTCCACGGCTTTGGTATTGATGACGGGAACACCAAGATGCGGCTCCAGCTCCTCCGGGGTGACAACGTAGGGATAAATTTTGCCTCCCCAACGGGATGAGCGCCTGGGCGCCTTGCTCGACGAGCTCTTTACCAACAGCGAGGGTGCGCTCAACGACAGCGTCATGGTAACCCGATAGATCTCCGGTATCATAGAGACCAACAGTTCTTATGCCGCAAACAAAAGATGCCATCCCGTAGGTTTGCACCAATCTCATCGTGTGCGGCATGTGGGTTTCCAGCGGAACGATCAAGCCAAAGCGGTCGCAGATGCTAGCCGCAAAGTGGAGTGAAGCGCGAAGCAGACCGATCACTGGAATGCGCACTGCAAGCCGGCTGGCTTCCACTCCAGGATCAAAGGTATTGCTTTGCATCACTGCATCGAAACCCGAGCGCTCAGCCTCGATGGCCTTTTGCACCAGAGCCGGGGTTTCCAGGATATGGTGCAAGCCGGAGAGTGCTTTTCGTTCTTCCAAGAGGCTTAAAACTGCACCGCCACCGAGATCATCAGGATACGCCAATTCGAACGTCGTGCCGGGTGAGGCATAACTCGTGAGTAGCTTTCTGATATGAGCCTCCAAAGTCGCTGAATGGCGCACAAAAGAATGGTTCAAAAACATGATACGCATGGAATGACTCCTTCTTTATAATATTACTAACGAGCACGGATCTGGACTCCTCAGCCGAAGATCGTTCTGAGTTATTTAGCGTAGTCGTTCATCTTTCCGGCAGTTCCGGATTAACCGGCACCATCTTGGTCTGTCTTATCGCCGTCGGCTTCTCGGATGCAAGGTCGGTTCATTCGCTATCGACCTTGGTTAGACAACGCGCCGATAAAACCACTCTCCTCAAGCTCGCGGATAAAGCGATCGTCGACAAATCGCCTCGCGTCAGCGTCTTTGGCCTCGGGAAGTTCGTTAGCCATGAAATCAAGCAAAGTTTGGAGCGAAGAAACGACAGGGTGGGGAACGCTCGGCATGCCCGGCTGAGTTAGGTCGTAGGTCTCCTCGGCTACGCTTCGGTCCGCGATGCCGCTGTACTCCGCTTGAACACCGACCGTAAACTCGCGGTCCGTGCGATAACGGTGCATGCCTTCGACGTAAGCTTTGATAAACTTCCTGGTGATCTCGGGATTTTGTTCAACGTAGTCGCGCCGCGCGGCGATGCCGCCGAGAGCGTAGTTCAAGCCGTATTCGGCGAAATCGACGAGGTACTTGCAGCCTTTCCTTTGGGCGTCGATGGATTCGGGGGGCGTGATGACGATAGCGTCACAGCTGCCGCCGAGGAGCGCCGCGAGTTCTTTGTCGCCGCCGGCGGGAATAGCCGCCTCGCGCAAGCCTTTAATGCCTTCCGCGGCCAACTTCTGGATGACGAATTTCACTAGTGCATCATTGAGTCCGCCGTCGCCGACGAAGCCGATTTTTTTCCTGCTAGTTGTTCGCGGCGGTCGAGACCGGGTCTCCCCATGATGAACTGCTGATTGATACCGCCGGTCAAAAGTACCAAATCCGCTTCACCTTTAAGGTTGGCTCTGAGCGGCGCCGGCGCAGCCAAGTTGCCGAACTGGATCTCCCGTGACATTAGACCGCGCACGACGCCTTTCGCCCCGCCCATGATGCGCGGTTTGTCGATATCTAGGCCGTGTTTCCGAAACAGCCCGGCTTTCCAAGTGACCATCATCGGGCCAGCACCTTGCCCGATGGTAGCGAATCCCGCATTGAGCTTGATGGTGTCGGCCATACGTATCCTTATTGGTTGCTCAATGTCACTCCTATCATAGGGCGGCAATAATAAGTCAAGTTGTATTGACGATCTTTGGCTCAAGCTTGCTAAAAAACTTGCGGCTGGAGAAATTTCTCGGATTCATCGACAGTTCTCGGATTAGTCATTGACACCTTTTCGGCCGCGGCGTATATTTTAAGTCCGTGATGCGCTTTCCTAGAGGGCCATTGCGGTTTTTATTTTTGGCGACGACACGCAACTTTGACCTCTCTCGGATTCTTTAGCGCGCCTCTAGCGGGCTGTGAAAAAGGAATTCATGTTTCGACACGCTCAGCAGGAACGAAAAATCCTAAATATTTTCAATCATTCCTTTGTTCGCCCAAGCCTGTCGAAGGCTGGATTAAGGGTTTCTCTGCATCCTGCTGAACAGTGAACCGATGGCCGTTGTGGCAATCATTCCGGCGCGCTACGGTTCGACCCGTCTTCCGGGAAAGCCTTTAGCCAGGATCGGCGGCAAACCGATGATCCAGCATGTTTACGAAAGTGTCTCAAAAGCAAAAGGTTTGGATCGGGTATTGGTGGCAACGGATGACCGGCGGGTGGAAGAAACCGTCCGGGGTTTCGGCGGTGAGGTATTGATGACATCGAAGCACCACGCCAGCGGGACGGATCGTTTGGCTGAGGTGGCACGGAAGATCAAGGCGGATTGGTTCGTCAATGTACAAGGGGATTTGCCATTTATTCGGTCGGAGACAATTACGCGTGCGGTTCGCCCCATGCGCCGTGACCGTTCGATTCCCATGGGGACGGTCGGCACGCCGATATTTGATGAAGCAGAGTGGCGCAACCCGAACATAGTTAAGGTCCTTACAGACCGTGAAGGTTTTGCGCTGTACTTTTCCCGCTCGCCCATTCCCTATGTGAGAAACGGCGTCGTTGATCTGAACGGGAACAAGCTGATGCCCGGTGGCAAACGGCGCTTATGGGGCAATCGGCACGTAGGCCTCTATGTATATCGGCGCGATTTCCTCCTGAAATTTGCGCGGCTGCGTCCCACAGCCTTGGAACAGATCGAAAGCCTGGAGCAGCTGAGGGCTTTGGCTTACGGTCATCAGAATATTTGTTGCGACTGTGGATGAGCGGTCAGTGGAAGTCGATACGCCTGAGGATTTGGCAAGGGCGGAAAACTACTTGAGACAGGAGAAGAACTGAAGGGAGCCATGGCTGGAGTAAAAACGAAATTTATCTTCGTGACCGGGGAGTGGTATCTTCCTTGGGTAAGGGATTGGCTTCGGCATCAATCGGGGCGTTAATGGAGAGCCGTGGGTTAAAGGTTACTTTGTTGAAGATGGACCCCTACATTAACGTCGATCCCGGAACCATGAGCCCGTTCCAACATGGGGAAGTCTACGTGACGGATGACGGCGCCGAAACGGATTTGGATTTAGGACACTACGAGCGCTATGTTTCAACAAATATGGGCCGGAAAAACAATTGGACGACCGGCCAAATCTACGAGACCGTCATCGCTAAGGAGCGGCGAGGCGATTACCTCGGCGGAACGGTACAAGTCATCCCGCACATTACCGACGAGATCAAACGGCGAATTCTAGCCGCATCCGAAGGTTACGATATTGCGATTGGCGAAGTCGGCGGAACAGTCGGCGACATCGAAGGACTACCTTTTTGGAAGCGATCCGGCAGATCGCTTGGGATTGGGGTCGAGAAAACGTGCTCTATGTCCACCTGACCTTGGTACCTTACATCACTGGTGGAGGCGAGCTTAAGACCAAGCCGACTCAACATAGCGTAAAGGAGCTGACGGGCTTGGGCATCCAACCCGATATCCTTTTGTGTCGAACGGACCGCATCCTTGACCGCAAAATCAAAGCGAAAATTGCTCATTTTTGTAACGTAAAAGAGGAGTCGGTCATTACCGCTAAAGACGTGGAGTGGATCTACGAAGTGCCATTGGTCTTTCATGAAGAGGGGCTGGATGCGCAGATCGTCGAGAAGCTTCACATGTGGACGGGGTCGCCCAATCTTCAGAGGTGGCAGAAGACTGATTCAAGTCCTGAACGCACCGAAATCTTCGGTCAAGATCGCGGTTGTTGGCAAATATATGAGCCTCAAGGAGTCCTACAAGAGCCTTTTCGAGGCTCTGGTTCACGGCGGTATCGCCAACGAGACGAAAGTTGAGTTGGACTGCATAGAGGCGGAAAAAATTGAAGAAGCGGGAGCTCCGGAACTTCTAAGTCAAGCCGATGGAATCTTGGTGCCGGGTGGATTTGGGGATCGCGGCAGTGAAGGAAAGATAGAGACCATTCGCTACGCGCGAGAGAATCAGATTCCGTTTTTCGGCATATGTCTCCGGAATGCAGATGGCCGTGGTTGAGTTTGCGCGTAATGTTTGCGGTCTTCTTGGGGCCAATTCCAGCGAGTTCGATGCGAACAGTCCTCATCCGGTGATCCATTTGATGGAGTCGCAAAGGAGTATTGATGCCAAGGGCGGAACCATGAGGTTGGGAGCTTACCCTTGTGTGCTCCAGGATGACTCGTTGGCTTTGAAGCTCTACGGCCGCAAGAAGATTACCGAGCGCCACCGGCACCGTTATGAATTTAACAACGACTACATTGAACGCTTCACTACCAAGGGAATGGCGCTAAGCGGCGTCTCGCCCGACGGTCGGCTGGTGGAGATCATCGAACTTAAAGATCATCCCTGGTTCCTGGGCTGCCAATTTCACCCGGAATTCAAATCGCGCCCGATGGATTGTCATCCTCTGTTTAAAGGCTTCATCAAAGCAGCCTTGCAAAATCGGCAAGCCCTCAGAGAAGTACCCCGCATCAAAGTCGCGCGCACCTGATCGTTGCGAGTTATCGGGTCTTTCTATCGATGAGCACCAAGCGCGTAAGAATCGGCAACATCGAGATAGGCGCCGGGCGTCCCTTGCGGTTATCGCCGGTCCCTGCGTGATCGAAAGTCGGGAGTCGGCCTTGAAACATGCCGCGTTGCTAAAGAAGCCGCTGATCGGGTTGGGGTTCCCTACATCTTCAAATCTTCCTACGATAAAGCGAATCGTTCAGTCCGTGGATTCCTATCGCGGACCGGGATTGGACAAGGGCTTGGAAATTCTCGCCGAGGTCAAGAAAGAGACCGGGGTACCGATACTCACCGACGTTCATGAGCGAGAGCAGGTTGCGTTGGTGAGCGAGGTCGCCGATGTGCTGCAAATCCCCGCGTTCCTCTGTCGCCAGACAGACTTCGTTGTCGCGGTGGCTCAATCAGGGAAAGTGGTCAACGTAAAGAAAGGGCAGTTTCTAGCACCGTGGGATATCGGCTAACATCGTCGACAAGATTCTCTCCGCCAACAACGATCAAATTTTGCTCACCGAGCGGGGAGTATCCTTCGGTTATAACAATCTGATTTCCGACATGCGGTCGTTAGTGGTTATGCGAGAACTGGGATATCCTGTGGTCTTCGATGCAACCCACAGCTTGCAGCTCCCAGGCGGTTTAGGAAAAGCCTCCGGCGGTGAAAGAAAATACATTGGCCCGTTGGCGCGTGCCGGTGTCGCGGTGGGAGTCGATGCGCTTTTATGGAAGTTCATGAAAATCCGGATCAAGCGCTCAGTGATGGTCCCAATTCGTTGCCACTGCGGGAGTTTGAAGAAGTGCTTCGGATCGTTAAGGAAATTGATGGCATTTTGAAGCGGGGATTGGGGACGTGAACAAAGCGGTTATCTTGCAGCGAGCGAAACAGGTGCTGAACATCGAAGCGACGGGCATTGTTTCGTTGATCGATCGCCTCGACGATCGTTTTATCCAAGCCGTTGAATTGCTTTATAACTGTCGCGGCAAAGTGGTGGTGACCGGGTTGGGAAAATCTGGGCTCATTTGCCGCAAAATCGCGGCCACCTTTTCGAGCATGGGCACAGCTTCTTTTTCCTTCACGCCGGCGATGCCAATCACGGCGACATGGGCATGATTATGGAAGGAGACGTTGTTCTGGCCATCTCTAATAGTGGAGAGACTGAAGAGATTCTAACGCTGATCCCCATTCTCAAGCGAATCGGTGTGAGGCTTATCGCCATGACAGGGAATCATGATTCGACTCTGTCCCGTGCGGCGGACGTCGCTCTCGATGCGGGCGTCACGGAAGAGGCCTGTCCTCTCGGGTTGTCGCCGACGGCCAGCACCACCAGCAGCGCTGGCTCTGGGTGACGCCCTTGCGGTTATTCTCTTAGAAAAAAGGGGTTCAAAGAAGAAGATTATGCGTTGCGCCATCCAGGGGAATACTCGGACGCAAGCTGCTCCTACGGGTCGAGGACTTGATGCACCGGGATGCCGAGGTACCATTGGTAGGTGAGGAAACTCTGATGAAGGAGGCCATCCTAGTTATAACCTCGAAACGTTTGGGTATCACGGGCGTAACCGATAAACGAGGTGAGCTGATTGGGGTCGTCACCGACGGGGACTTGCGCAGGGGACTGCAAGCCCACGGCGATCGTATCCTCAGTAAGAGAGCGGCAGAGATTATGACCTTAAAGCCGCGATCGATTGAGAAGGATGCCCTCGCGTCACAGGCTCTGGCAAGGATGGAAGAGAATGTGCCCCGCCCGATCACTTCGCTTTTTGTTGTGGAGAAACCCGCTGATAGGACGCCCATCGGGATCCTACATGATTCACGACCTTCTCAAAGCCGGGATCGCTTAAGCAACCCGTGAAGCAAATCTCCCCGGGGTTCAAAAGAAAGCAGCAAAAATAAAGTTAATCCTGTTTGATGTCGATGGAGTCCTCACGGATGGCGGCATCATCATCGACGATCGAGGAGTAGAAGCCAAACGATTCGATGTACGCGACGGGCAGGGCATCACATTGCTCATGCATTTCGGGATCAAAGTGGGCTTTATAACCGGACGTTACTCCAATATTGTCCGCCGCCGCGCGAAAGAACTGGGCGTAACGATTGTCTATCAAGGTGTGAAAAACAAGGTCCAGGTCTATGATCGGATTAAACGGAAGACCGGACTGAAGGATGAGCAGATCGCGTATGTGGGAGATGATATATTGGATTTGCCGGTACTACGAAAGGTGGGATTGGCGATTACGGTTAGGGATGGTTGGCCAGGTCTCAAATCCCGCGTCGATTACATCACTAAAAGTGGAGGAGGAAGGGGGCAGTGAGAGAAGTTTCAGAATTAATGCTTAAGTTGCAAGATATGTGGAAGGAACTTTAAGACCGCTAAAAATCGAGCAAATTCATCAAGTTTGCTCAAGTCAATAGCAATTTTCGTGCCCATTGCTTTACAGGTTTTTTAAAGAGTGGTATTTTTATACCTTATCCTGAGGCTCATTAATGCGTAGACGCAATAGGCTCATACTGCTGCTGGTCATTTTTCTATCTCTGGGAGGTGTGGCCTACAAAGTCGCCGAGAGCCTTTGGATCATGAAGGCCGAGGAGATCAGGAAAAATCCACTTAAGGCGCTGGAATATATTCCAGAGTCAGCGCTTCAGATCAAGGATTTTCGCCGTGCGAAAATCGAAAACGGACGAAAGTTGTGGGAACTCTTTGGCGATGAAGCCAACTATTTCAAGGAACAGAAGGAAGCGCTCATAAAGAAGCCGCGCTTTTATATTACAATAAACAGGGTGAGACAGTTGAAACTACGGGCGATAGCGCGCGCCTATTCTTTAATGAGAAGGAGCTGGAAAAAATGCAGCTCGAGGGTGAAGTTCAGGTAACCTATCAGGGTTATGTGCTGAAGTCCGAGGAGGCGACCTATTTCGCCGACACAGGGCGGATTGTTTTACCGAAGCGCGCGACAGTGGCAGGGAACGGCCTGGAAGTCGAAGGATCGAGGATGGAGGTTGAGCTGGAAGTCAAAAAAGTGCGCTTGCTACAGAACGTCAAGACCAAGATAGAGCCCGATAAGGTAGCGAGAAAAGACAAAAGACCTGGAGCCGAACCAGATGAGCGGAGGGTAAATGGGTTCTTCAGTGCTAAGGGTATCGCTATTTCTTTTCCTCTTATCCGCTTCTGCGGTTATTGCCCCAGGCGATGCTGCGACGCCCGCGAAAGATGAGTCGAAAACAAAGATGAGTCGAAAACAAAGGGCGGAATGGGCGTTTGAATTCAACAGAAAGGATCCCTATTTATATCAACTCCGATTGGATGGAGTTTGATCAGACCAAGAGTACGATCACGTATAAGGGGCGCGTGGTGACAACCCAAGGAGAGATGACGCTAAGAAGTGAGACCCTGACGGCCGAATATACTGAGAATATGAAGCAGATTAAGCAAATCGTTGCCGAGGGGAAAGTGAATGTCACCCAAGGCAATCGGGTGGCCACGGGAGAGAAGGCAGTTTTTGACGACCAGGCCAAGACGGTGACTTTGACCGGTAATCCCATTATGCGGCAAGGCAATAGCCAAATCAGTGGATCGCGAGTCATCTACTTTGTCGAACAGGACAAAGCTGTGGCTGAAGGAGACGGCAAAGTTAGGGTACAGGCGACGATATTTCCGGAAGAGCTACAGGCAAAGGACAAAGGAGAGACCGCTTCCGAGCAATTAGCGATGAGCGTTCTTACAGCGGAGGCAGTGGCAAAAACCTACAATGGTCGTCGCGTCGTTAACGGAGTCAATATTGAGGTTAGAGGTGGTGAGATTGTCGGCTTGCTTGGTCCAAACGGCGCAGGGAAAACCACGACGTTTCATATCATGGTGGGCTTGGTTCAGCCTGACGAGGGTAAGGTGCTTTTGAACGACCAAAATCTCACCGGCGCGCCGATTTACCAACGGGCGCGGGCGGGAATCAGCTATCTCCCGCAGGAGTCTTCGGTCTTTCGCCGCCTAACCGTAGAGGAAAATCTCTTCGCAATTTTGCAGACCCTCGATCTCAGCGGTGTGCAACAGCAGGAGAGATGTGAGGCGCTTATGAAGATGCTCGGTGTGGACCACCTTGCCGACCACAAAGCCTTCACGTTGTCTGGTGGAGAGCGGCGACGAGTAGAAATTGCCCGCGCGTTGGTGCTTTCTCCTTATTTTGTTCTCCTGGACGAACCTTTTACCGGAGTGGATCCCATTGCCGTTGCAGAAATTCAGAAAATCATCCGTGGATTGATCGTGAGCGGAATCGGGATTCTCATTACGGACCATAATGTCCGGGAAACGTTGGGGATTTGCGACCGAGCCTATATTCTTAGCGAAGGCACCGTTCTAGAAGAAGGAACGCCGGACAAGATCGCGTCAAGCGCCAAGGCGAGGAAATTTTATTTGGGAGAAGGTTTTAAGTTCTAATTATGGCTCTAGAGATTCGTCAGGTCCAGAAACTCGCGCAGCAATTGGTCATGACACCTCAACTGCAGCAGGCGATCAAGCTGCTGCAGCTGTCCCGTCTCGAATTACAGGAGATGATTTCGAAGGAGCTGCAGGATAATCCCACCTTGGAGGAAGGAACCGCTGAGGAGACTGAGAACGGAGATCAACCCAAGTTGGAATTGCCGCCAGACGGAGCGGAGCCAATGACGGAGCCCGTGATCAACCGCGAGCCTGCCGTTGACAAGATCGGTACGTTGGACTGGCAAGAATATCTCGATACCCATTCCAACTCCATCCACGGATCTTTGACCGCCGAAGCCACCGGGGACGATAGCGATAGCCCGCCTTCCTGGGAGAATAGCTTAACCAAGAAGAGCTCGCTGGAAGATCATTTGATTTGGCAACTCCGTCTCTCAAAGATCTCCGAGCGCGAAGAGTCCATCGGTTTTTACATCATCGGCAACTTGGACGAGAATGGCTACTTGGCCCTTTCCGTGGAGGAACTCTGCAAGGCTACGGAAAGTAGCCCTGAGGAAGTGGAGAAAGTTCTCGAGCGAATTCATTTCTTTGATCCGGTAGGGGTTGCGGCGCGGGATCTGAGGGAATGTCTCCTGGTACAGCTTGAGAACCTCCAGTTCGGTGACAGTTTGGCGGCTCGAATCGTGCGCGATTACCTGAATTACCTGGAATCCAAACGTTACGAAAAAATGGCCCGCGAGATGGGTGTTACCGTGGATGAAATTGCCGACGCGGCTCACGTGATTGCGTCCCTTGAGCCAAAGCCATCGCGTGGTTTCGGACAAGAGGAAGTTCTGACCGTTTTGCCCGACGTCTTCGTGGAAAAAGTCGGCAACGAATATGTCATCTACCTGAACGACGACGGCGTACCACGCTTAAGGATCAGTTCACTTTACCGCCGTATGGTGGGCCAGGAAGGAGCCGCAGAAGAACAGGCGCGCCAATATCTCCAAGAGAAGGTGCGCGCAGCTACATGGTTGATCAAGAGCATTCAACAGCGGCAACAAACCCTCTACCGTGTGACCCAAAGCATTTTTAAATTTCAGCTGGAATTCCTCGATCACGGAGTGAGTCACCTAAAACCCATGGTGCTTCGCGATGTCGCTGAAGACATACACATGCATGAATCCACGGTGAGTCGAGCCACGGCCAACAAGTACGTCCACACACCGCAAGGGCTCTTTGAACTCAAGTTCTTTTTCCAAAGCGGTCTCAAAAGCGGTACCGGGGACGACGTCGCGAGCGAAAGTGTGAAGGAGAAAATCCGCGGCATTATCGCTTCCGAAGATCCCCGAAAGCCCCACAGCGACCAACACATTGCCGCGCTTTTGTCGAACGATTCTATCGATATCGCACGTCGTACGGTAGCCAAGTATCGGGAAGCCATGGGCATTCTCCCGTCATCAAAGCGGAGACAGCCCCTATTTCAGAAAATAAGTTCTGGAGAGGTAGACTGCACAATGAGCGACGTGAAAGTTGCGGTGACTTTCCGCCATACGCCACCGACTGATGCGTTGAAACATTATGCTCAGGAAAAATCCACCGCATCGGAAGGTATTTCTCACGGCCCTTGGAGGCCCATGTGGTTCTATCCGTGGACTCGAAGGAACGCCAGACGGCGGAGATCGAGCTGCATACGCACGGAGCCATGATCCATGGCAAGGAAGAAACCGATGATCTCTATGCGGCCATTGACTTAGTGATTGACAAGCTTCAGCGCCAGGTGCAAAAGCAAAAAGAAAAAGACCAAGCTTAATCGAAGAAGGGCGAAAGAGTGAAGATTACAGATTTTCTGACTAAGGACGCGGTTATCCCCGCCCTCGCGGCTGCGCGAAAAAAACGCCGTCCTGAAAGAAATGGCGACCGGGCTGGCTGCTAACCATCCAGTGCTGGATGAGAAAAAGGTTCTTGAGGTTTTGTTGGAAAGGGAGCGGATCAGCACAACGGCCATTGGTGAAGGCGTGGCGATCCCGCATGGAAAGCTTCGAGGAGTCGACCGCGTAGTAGGAATTTTCGCCCGCAGTCTGGAGGGAGTTGATTTTGCTTCTCTGGACGGCGGACCGACGCACTTGTTCTTCGTTCTGATCGCTCCGGAGAATGCAGCAGCCGATCACCTGAAGGCCTTGGCGAGAATCTCCCGATTGCTAAAGGACCCCACTTTTCGCAGCCGCCTTATCGAAGGGAAGACGGGACAAGAAATCTTCGAAATCATCGCCCAAGAAGATCAAAAGTTCTGACCTCTTATGGCCGATGGCCTGGATATCATCATCATCACCGGCCTTTCCGGCTCTGGAAAGAGCGTTGCCATTCATGCTCTAGAGGACAACGGATTCTTTTGCATCGATAATCTGCCGGCGCTGTTAATCCCAAAATTCATTGACCTTTGCCAAGGGTATCAAGAAGAGATCAAACGGATCGCCCTGGGCGTCGATTTAAGAGGCGGCCAGTTTTTACAAACTTGGCCACAAGTTCTAGCTGAGATGCGCGCTGCCGGCCATCATGTCCAGGTGCTCTTCTTCGATGCTTCGGATGAGGTGCTGCTGCGTCGATTTAATGAGACTCGGCGCCCACATCCACGGGCGGGGCAAGGATCGATTCAGGAAGGCATTACGCGGGAGCGTAAAGCGTTGGAAGGTATGCGGGAACTCGCTGATAAGGTAATCGATACGAGTGATTTGAATGTGCACGAGCTGAAGCGAGAGATGGAGGAGAGCTTTTGCCAAATCTCGGACTCCCGCCGCATGGCGATGTTTTTGACTTCCTTCGGATATAAGTATGGCATTCCGCACGACACGGATATCATTTTCGATGTTCGATTTCTGCCGAATCCGTATTTTGTCCAGGAACTCCGAGCAAAGAGCGGACTAGAGTCTGAGGTTAAAGAGTATGTTCTTAGAAACGAGGAGACGAGGGCCTTTCTCGATCGACTTGACGCGCTTTTGGAGTTTACGTTGCCGCTCTACGAGCGGGAGGGAAAAAGCAGTCTAACCGTCGCCTTAGGGTGTACCGGGGGACGGCATCGGTCCGTCGTGCTGGTTGAAGAGCTGCGGAAAAGGTTAAGCCAGGATAAATTCCCCGTCCACGCTAAACACCGAGATATCGATAAATAGCTGAATGAGTAAAATTATTAAGAGGTTGGAAATCAAGAACAAGCTCGGGCTCCACGCTCGAGCGGCGGCCTTGCTGGTCCAAACCGTAAACAAGTTTGTGGCCCAAGTGAGTTTTTCGAAAGATGGACAGATTGCCGACGGCAGGAGCATTATGGGCGTTCTGACGTTGGCTGCGACGCAGGGCAGCAAGATCCAAGTCGAGGCGACTGGCGAGGATGCGGAACGAGCGGTCCGGGCCATCGAAAAATTGATTGACAAGAAATTCAACGAAAACGAGTAAGGTTGAATCGACCCCTCTTATCCGATATAGAAAATTGATTCAGTTAGCCCCTGGAGGTGACTTCAATGGCAGGCAAGGATTTTTTATTTACTTCAGAGTCGGTCTCTGAGGGTCATCCGGACAAGCTTTGCGATCAAGTCTCGGATGCGATTCTAGACGCGCACTTGACGGGGATCCGGACAGCCGGGTCGCCTGCGAAAGTCTAGCGAAGACCGGGATGGTGGTCGTTGCTGGCGAAATTACCAGCAAAGCCAAAGTGAATTACGCCGACGTCGTTCGCGAAGTTATTCGTGATATCGGCTATACCGATTCCGCCATGGGTTTTGACGGCAACACCTGCGCGATCCTGACAGCCGTCGAGCAGCAGTCGCCGGATATCTCTCAGGGGTCACCGAAGGAGAAGGGCTGCACAAAGAACAAGGGGCCGGTGATCAGGGGATGATGTTCGGTTACGCCTGCGACGAGACTCCGGAGCTGATGCCATTTCCAATCCAGATGGCTCATAGCTTGGTCAAGTATCTGGCGAAGATTCGCAAGGGCGGCGAAGCCTATTTCCTCAGGCCCGACAGCAAGTCCCAGGTGACGGTTGAATATCGCGACGGTAGACCGGTCAAGGTTCAGAGCGTGGTTATTTCCACCCAGCACAGTCCCGAAGTCGAGTACAATAAGCTCAAAGAAACCATCGTCGATGGCGTAATCAAGGCGGTGATTCCGGCAGAATATCTCGATAAGAATACCGTTTATCACGTGAACCCAACGGGCCGTTTCGTGGTCGGCGGTCCCCAAGGCGATTGCGGGCTCACCGGACGCAAGATTATCGTCGACACCTATGGAGGTATGGGACGCCACGGCGGCGGCGCTTTTTCAGGCAAAGATCCTTCCAAGGTAGATCGTAGCGCGGCATATATGGCGCGTTACGTCGCCAAGAATATCGTCGCGGCGGAGCTAGCGACGAAGTGCGGAGGTTCAACTAGCCTATGTTATCGGGGTGGCGCGCCCGGTCTCGGTTCTGATTGATACCTTCGGCACAGGCGTCATTCCGGAAGCGAAGCTTGCCAAGATCGTGCAAGAGCACTTTGATCTCAGACCTAAAGGTATTATACAGACCCTCGACCTTAAGAGACCCATTTATCGCTCTACCGCCGCCTACGGCCACTTCGGACGCACGCCGGAGGAAGGTCAATTCTCGTGGGAAAAGACGGATCGGGCCGAAGATCTCAAAAGCAGCGGCCCGCACATAGTCGCGGACGGTGGGGAGGAAAATTCCAGCATGGCAAAGAAGTACGACGTCAAAGATTTTCGTTTAGCTCAAAATGGACGGAAGCGGATATTATGGGCCGGTCAGGACATGCCGGTTCTGCAGCGCGTGCGCGAGCGCTTTCTCAAGGAGAAGCCGCTCCGGGGCATGCGTTTTTCCGCTTGCCTTCATGTTACCGCCGAAACCGCGAATCTGGTTCAGACGTTGAAAGCCGGTGGCGCGAATGTCGTTCTGTGCGCGTCCAATCCGCTTTCCACGCAAGACGATGTTGCGGCGTCGCTGGTACAGCATGACAAGATACCCGTCTATGCTGTCAAGGGAGAAGATAATAAGACTTACTATCGTCATCTGCGCGCGGCTCTGGATCACGAGCCGGTAATTACGATGGACGACGGCGCCGACCTGGTTTCCTTGCTGCACACCGACTATTCGAATCTAGCATCCAACTTGATTGCCAGTATGGAAGAGACCACCACGGGGGTGATTCGATTGCGCGCCCTGGAAAAGGACGGGGCGCTTAGAATCCCCGTCATCGCGGTCAACGACGCCGCCACGAAACACCTTTTCGACAATCGCTACGGTACCGGACAATCTACGATCGATGGCGTTATTCGGGCAACGGACATGCTGATCGCCGGAAAGCGGGTTGTCCTTGCCGGTTACGGGTGGTGCGGTAAGGGTGTGGCGGCGCGGGCGCGCGGTATGGGCGCCAAGGTTATCGTTACCGAAGTGGATGCAGTCCGGGCTCTCGAAGCAGCGATGGATGGCTTTGAAGTGATGACGATGAAGGAGGCCGCTCGGGTGGGCGATCTCTTTATCACGCTCACCGGCGACATGCATGTCATCGCAGAGGAACATCTGAAGGCTATGAAGCATGGCGCGGTGATTTGTAACTCCGGCCACTTCGATATCGAAATCGACCTCAAAGCGCTGAAGAAGCTTTCCACAAAAGTGGAAAAAGGCGTGCGTAATTTCGTCGATGCCTATACGCTGCCTGGAGGAAAGAAGATTTACCTGATCGGCGAAGGTCGACTGGTTAATCTCGCTGCCGCGGAAGGACATCCGGCTTCAGTGATGGATATGAGTTTTGCTACGCAGGCCTTGGCCTCTGAATGGGCTGTGAAAAGCCGCAACGAACTGACTCCCAAAGTCTATGAGGTTCCCGTCGCGGTGGAAAATTGGGTCGCAAAGCTCAAGCTCGCGTCCATGGGTATTCGCATCGATACTCTAACCCAGGAGCAGGAAAAATATCTTTCTTCCTGGGCCCACGGTACGTAGTCGTTCGTCAAGCGCTTTTTCCAAAGGCTTCGGGAGGTTGAGTTGCTTTCCGGAGCCTTTTATTTTCCTCAACGAGAAAATCGAGGGGGACCGACACGGTTGTACCACGCCAGTCTTTTTGCCACTTGAATTTTTGGGATTTTAAACGCTAGAGAACGGCTTGACCTAAAGCCAGCCGTCGGAATAATAATGTCCTGAAAAATCTACAAGTCCTGAACATTAAGGAGGGCTACATGAATGCAGTGCAAAAATTTATCCTGTCCGCCCGCAAGCTTCACGTCGAGGAAAAAGATGCCGTGAAACGCTGGGAGAAAATGACGCCGCTGCTTCAGGAGCTGATCGCCGACCCGACGGTCAGGAGCAATCGAGGAGTTGGCCTGCTTGCCGACAAAGCGATCGAGCACAAAACCTACTCTTCTACGAAGATCCTGACTACAAGTTTGTAATCAACGGATTGATCAAAGATCCTGGGTCGCGTACCCAAATCCACGATCATGCCCATAACTGGACTCTGTATGGCGTCCTCGACGGTCACGAGACCATCGAGCGCTACGAGCGCATTGACGATCGGTCAAGGCCCGAATACGCTGATATACGGCGGACGGAGAATGTGAAGGTAGGGCCCGGCAAAGTCGATCTGGTTGCGCCGTATCAAATCCATGCCGAAGAGAGCGGCGAAGAGCGAACTGTGGCCATTATCGTTCGGGCGGAAAAAGCAGGCGGTTTCTTGCAGGGTCGATACGATCCAGCGACGAAAAATACTGGCAAGGCTACGGACCGGAGCAGATTCCCTACGAATTGGAATAGGGCGAACTCACGAGCCTGGTTTTCGTTCGTCGTCATACTAACTTCCAACCTCTGAGGTAATCGTGGCAGAATCAGGAACTGGCGGTAGACCCCGCATCGCTGTCTTTTCGGGGCCCACCGCTACAATTCAAAACAGCGAACCGTTGGTCACCAGCAATAAAGCGCGGGAGAAGTACGGACTACCGCTGCGGACGAATCCAGGCGGGACGCCGATGCGCTTCGACGTGCTTCGCGCGCAACGTTTGGCTGCGCCCGTCACAGTCTACATTGAACAATTCAGTGCTCACCCGCTCGAACGTGATGCCGCCGAGCTTTACGCTCAGCCCGACGGTTACCTGGATTCTACCGGAGTTTTTCACAAAGAGCGCACCGGGCCCAGTGACAGGCCGGTTTACGAAGTCACTCTCAAGCCGGAGGACGGTCTCTATCCGCTGCCCTATATGGCGCGCCAAGCCAACGGACAAGCATGGGAAATGGATGGCACTGAAAAAACGTACCGGCGGACCTTTGCCGGGTACCGTTCTTTCCGGACGGGTCGCGTCTATTTGAAGAGATCGATCGCTTAGGTATTTCAGACGAAGGTGTCGGCTGTCTTCTGACTGCAAAAGCAGACTTCGATTTCTACCGAGCGCTGCCGTCCGGCGGCTATGCGAAAGGACGGAGCGCTGGCGAACGAACTGACGCCGGCGATGGCGACATCACGCCGGAAGTTCGCGGCATAGATTTCTTTCCGTACCGGCCGGGTTACTTGCGTAAAGAGCCTCCCATGGCGGCGTTAGCGCGTCTAACCAATGTCGTTCAACATGCGCTCAGCAGCGGCAAGTATCTGGGTGGGATATGGCTTGAGGGAGCCCGTTTGTGGAAGAGACGACCTACTGGCTGAACCTGCTGATCGATACAAACCTGCCCATCGTTGGCAATTCATCGCAGCGGCCCCATGGGGCCATCGGCAACGACGGAGATCGTAATATCGTCGATTCCGTCGAATACATCACTTCTCGTATTTGGGAGGACGAAAACGGCCGCGATTGTATCGGTGCCGTTGCGATTCTCGACGAGCAGATTTTTACCGCGCGGGACGTGCAAAAAGCCGACGCCCGCCCCGGTGGTTATATCGCCACGGGAGGGCATGGCGGAATTATCGGCAGGATGGGGCATCCCGGTTTACCGCAGTTCTCGTTTAAGACAGTCAAGCGGCATACCTACGACTCGTTGGTGAATATGACGGTGTTACCGAGAGAAGTTCAAGGTTCAAAGGGTTCAAAGTTCAAAGGTCGTTGCCATCACCGTGCCGATCAAAAACGATGCGGGAGAATTGCTGCCAACAGCGATTCCGAAAGTCACGATCGTCAAGCATGCGCGTTATTTGCCGGAAGACACAACCGGCAACGCAGACGAAGAAGTCGATATTCTTGCGCGCATTGAAAAGAATCTAGTCGATGCGCCGTTGGCTGGATTCGTTGCCGAGGGTTCGGCGCCCTTCGGCGCCATGAGCAATTCCGTCGATGCGGCGCTCAAGCGTGCGACGTTCAGCGGCATGCCGGTGGTTAAAGTCTCAAGAGGAAACACGAGTGGTTTCGTCGATGCCAGCCGCGATCCGCTGGCGATTGCTGGGAGCAATCTCACAGCAACCAAAGCACGTTTGTTACTGATGGCTTGCTTAATGAGATTGGGCAGTTTACCGCCGGCGGTTGATCCCAATAAACCGACAGAAACAGAGACGGAAGCAACCAAAGCAAAGCTCGCGCAATACCAGGACGTTTTCAATACCCACTGATCCCGGCTGCTCGTGGATCATTTCGGAGGAAACTGATGTCAGGAAAACATGATCACAAAGCCTTTGAGGGACACATGCATGACTTCGAGGCTCATATTCGTGCCGTCGAAGAGGACCTGGAATATTACCGAGCCAAACGGTTTGAGCCGCGCATCATTTATTTGATTCGTCGCGGGGTCGTGACTTTCTCCGATTTACTGAAAGCAAGGGTGGCGCTCAAGCGCAACAATCAATTCTTCAAACCAAGAAAGCCGCAGGGAAAAACATCGAAGCCCGCGTGCGTTACTTGGAAGAATGGCTCGATGAATATGTGAAAGGCATCGCGTTGGTGTCCGCCCGCGCCGTCGAAGCTATGGACATGGTGACCGAAGACAACCGCAAGGAGCGCGGCGATTACGACGACTTTTTCAAAATCAAAAGAAGGAACACCACGGCACCCTGGAAGAACGCATGGTGAATTTGGAGCAAGATTTGAAGGATTACCAAGGACTGCTTGAGGTATTTGTCCAAGCGCTGATCAAGCGTGGTTGGTCTACGCGCGAGCAGTTGCAAGCAGCGTTGGCAGCAGCTTCACGAGGAGCGCCCATGGGCCGGCGGTGTGATCGTCGCCAAAGCGTGGACGGATCCGGCGTTTAAGCAGGCGCTGTTGTCGACCGGTCGCGAGGCGCTTCGAGAGATGGGCGTGCACCAGGGGAAAGTCGGCAAGCTGGTGGTGGTGGAGAATACCGACAAGGTTCACAACGTCATCGTTTGTACGTTGTGCTCCTGTTATCCCTACGACATTCTTGGCGATACACCCTGGTGGTACAAGCACGAGAGCTACCGGACGAAGATCGTGCAGAATCCCCGCGCCTGTGTGCGGGATATGTTCGGGTTGGAGGTTCCTGCCAGTAAAGAAGTTCAAGTGTACGATAGCACTTCCGATGTTCGTTACTTTGTCTCTGCCGCAACGCCCTGCGGGTACGGAGGGAATGTCGGAAGAAGAATTGGCCAAGCTCGTCACCGTCGATAGTCTGATCGGCGCCGGCTACGCGCTGGAACCTTCGCAGCAGAAAGAAGCGGAGAAACTAGGAGCAACGCCGGAAGCACCTAGAGTCCGGCCGGATTGAGAGAACAATGGAATCCACCAACAGCAAGTATAAGATCGGCGACGCCGTTCTGGTTGCGGCCGAAAATCCCACCGGTAACCCGCGCACGCCGCGCTACATCAGAGGTAAGCGTGGCATCATCGGCTCAGTCCATGGGGTCTTGGAAAACATCAGAGACCACCGTGGTATTCATAAACCCACTATACACCGTCAGATTCGACCTGAGCGAAGTATCGACTTGCCACGATCAAGATTCCATCTGGGTTGACGTGCATGAAGAATGGTTGAGTGCGCGTGCGACCGGAAGAGAGAAATTAACTATCCCCAAACCTGCGCTGCCGTCTCCACGATCCGATCGAATTTCCGCCACATTTCATCTTCGCTCATCATCTTGGAATCGATGCCGCCGAAGCCGCACTGGGGACTGAGTGCGAGCTGCTCGAGGGGAAGATAGCGAGATGCTTGATCGATTCGCCGCTTGAGTTCGTCGATTGGGCTCCAGATCTGAACTCTTGGTTGTAACCAGACCCAGGACGACGACCTTGTCCTTCGGAACCATTCTCAGAGGCTCAAAACTTCCCGCTCGGTCGCTGTCGTATTCCAACAACAAGCGGTGATGCTTCAGAGCTCGTAAATAGCCGCTCGGCGATGGCGTCGTAGTGGCCCTCGCGGTGCCACTGCGGAATGAGCTTGCCGGTCTTGGGATCGATGGTGCGTGCGTTGCCGCGGCAGACGTGAATCCCGAAAGTCACACCGGGAAAGCCGTCGATGACTGCGTTGTCAGCATCGATGGATCGCTGCAAGTTTCTCTCCGGGTTCTCCCCGCGTGAGCGCATTCTATCCAGGGATACTTGATCAACGTAAGCCGTATAGCCCGGCGCGTCGATCTGAATGTACTTGCAGCCGGCTTCTACCAGCTCCAGAGATCATTTGCCGTTGGATTGCGACGATGTGTTCGACAAAATCATCCGAGGCCCTTGTACACGTCCATGGAAGCTTCCCACTTGAAGCGCTGCGCCACGCGGTCCGGGGCCGATGAGGGTCACTTTCACTGGTTTCTTTGCGACACTTTGAGCGAAGCGAAACTCTTCCAGAGGAATATTTCTAAGGAGTTTCAAACGCTCGACGGCGGGCCGTCGAGTAATAATCGCCGGGCCTTTCTCATCAAAGTTCTGCTCCGCCCGTTCAAGCGGGTTTTGGTTGACTTGCCGTTGCTCGTAGTACACACCAATATCTTTCGGTACGTCGAAACCCGACACCGCCTCGGAAAAGCTTTCCTGAAAACTGTGTCGCCGAAACTCGCCGTCCGTCACCGCCGGAAGTCCATGCGCTTCTTGACCAGCGATCACTTCGCGAATCGCCTCGTCCTGGGCTTCGCGGAGTTCCTCGTTACTGAGCCGCCTTCGGTCGTAGCGGGCGAAGGCTTCCTTCAATTTGGCAGGTCGAACGAGGCTCCCGATATGATCGGCGCGAAGCCGTTTCAAATCTTCCGTTGACGATGAATTCATCAAACTTGCCTCCGTTGGATTGAGCTATAGACGAGCGTTGCTAGACGAAATGCACGAATATGGAGTTAGCAACCAAAATGCCGCGGGGCGTGAGCCGAAGCCGGTTGCCGTCTGTTTCCATCAGTCCTTCGCTGACCCAGCCCGAGATTTGCGGGTATAACTCCGAGGCGCTTTTGCCGAAGCGTGTGACAAACGCATCAAGGCATATTCCGTCGATGAGTCTTAGGCCGGAAAACATATGCTCTCCGGCGGCTCTGGCTTAGATCGCCTTCTTCCGCGTCAGTGACAGCCTGTCCGCTTTCGATGATCTTGCTCATATAGCGAGCCGGATTTTTCTCATTCCACCACCGTCGTCCGTAAATTCCATCATTTGCAACACGGTTATGGCTATGGGCACCGGCGCCGATTCCGAGATAATCGCCGCTCTGCCAATAGTTGACGTTGTGTCGGGAATGAAAACCCGGCCGCGCGTAGTTGGAAATCTCGTAGCGCTGCAAGCCCGCATCGCTGAGTCGTCGTTCGATCAGCTCTGCCATGGCGATTTCTTCTTCTTCGCTCGAGAGGCTGATCCGGCCACTGCGATATTCGTGGTGGAAAGGAGTCCCTTCTTCGATGGTGAGGTTGTAGGCCGAGAGATGCGGCGACCGGAAACCGAGGGCAGTGTCCAGGTCGTTTTCGAGATCTCGCAGAGTCTGTGCCGGGTTGGCGTAAATTAGGTCAAGACTGAAATTTTCGAATCCCGCATCACCGATGACTTGCAATGCTTTCACTGCCTCATCGGCGGAATGAACCCTACCGAGAAACTTGAGCAGATGAGGCTGGAAAGACTGCACGCCGACGCTGATACGATTCACCCCGCAGGAGCGGTAGCCGGCAAAGTTCGCACTTTCCACGGTTCCGGGATTAGCTTCCAAAGTAATTTCGCAGGCAGAATCGATCAGGAAACAGCGCATCCGCGCTTTCGAGAATGCGCGCAATGCTCGACGGCTGAAAGGTCGATGGGGTACCGCCGCCGAAGAAGATCGTTTGGACGCTTCTGCCGCGCCAATGATTCATGCGGGCATAATGATTCAGCTCTTGAATCAATGCCTCAGTGTAACTTGCTTCCGGGATTTCCGGGACGACGTGAGAATTAAAATCGCAGTAGGGACATTTGCTGATGCAATAGGGGATATGAACGTAGAGGGAAAAGGGCTCCTGTTCAGCCGGCATGATAGCCCTATCATATTGACCAAAGGAGGGCGCTACAACACCTCAGGAATAATTGTGGCTAAAGGTGCAGCACGTCCCCATCCCGTAACACACGAAGGCGGTGGCCCTTGAGCTTGCGCAATTCTCTGATGACCTCTTGGCGGAACTCAGGTTTAAGGTGAGTAATCAAAATTTGCGGCGATTTCATCGCCAGCTTGTCGAGTTCCTGAAGTAAAGTTTGAGGTGTTAAATGACGGCTCACGTCGGCGACGTCCTGGAGACGGTTCGGGAAGGAGGTTTCGATCACGAGCGCAGCCGAGATCTGGATGTTTTCGGGCGAAGGACCAGATCTTGTTCTGTAGGCCCGGTGTCGCCGACATGAAGCAAGGTTCTGTTCTTCGATTCGACCAAGAAAGCAACTGGTGGGCACTACGTGTCCGACCCCGATTGCCGTAATGGAATGGCCCCCGATCGTGGTCAGCTTTGCCCTCGCGTAAGGAGCAGAAGTCTCAGCACGGGAACTCGTTGGGTTGGGCCGGTAATGCGCGTGAAGTCTGGCCACACCTGATTGTTGAAAAAGGACTTGGCTAATCCGTCGATGACGCGACCGCACGCTCCAAACGTTGATGGGAATTTTACATTTTCCGTAGAGATTATCAGCCAAAGTGCCAAGCGCCATCACGTGATCCAGATGGATGTGAGTTACTAGTATATCTCTGATTTTTGTTGCGCTGCGAGACTCAACGCCGCGGTGGTGGAGCCGGCATCAATTAGCAGCGAGTCATCGATAAGAAACGAGGAGAGGTTATAGCCGGGGAGTTGACCTCCAGAACAACCTAGAACGCGAAATTTCACCGCTATTCTCCTTCTTCCCTCGTTGACTTCCCAGCTCCCACGGCTCACCATCTTACATCAATGCTGCTATTTCGTATCCATCTTTTTTTCATAGGTTCCCAGCAGGATGGCTTTGAGCCCAAACAAATATTAGACACGAAGTGAATTGTAAAGGGAAACGAGGCTCAAAGGTAGGGAGTTTTTTGTGGCGGAAACTGTGAAAAAGAGATAAAGCTCCATATAATCGCCTCTCATTTTGATTTTGGATAGGAGAACCCCACGCATGTTCCGGAAATGCGCAGTGATTCTTTCGGCAATGGTTTTTCAGCTGCTGGGTGCATCGGTATCCAACGCCGGAGAAGCTTCACGGCTGCCTCGCATCGGTATTCTCATCCCGGAATCTGGGCGATCTGAGACTCAGAGCATCAAGGGACTGCGGGACGGGCTCAAAGAACTAGGGTACAAAGAAAGAGAAAACATTCTTGTGGAAATCCGAGATGCCAAAGGCGACCGGGCGGCCCTAAAGCCCATGGCCAATGAGCTTGTGAGCAAAAAGGTCGACGTGATCTTTACGACCGGGACCAGATCCACTGGGGAAGCGATGGCTGCGACAAACGAGATACCGATTGTTTTCCGCCACCCAGGGAACCCGCAGGCAATGGGTCTGGTCAAGAGCAACACGCGGCCTGGAGGGAACGTGACCGGCGTCGCCGGCTTTGGCTTGAAATGACAGGAAAGAGGCTGGAAACTCTGCAGCAAATTGTCCCAGGAGTTCGCCGGGTGCACATCTTTTATGACCTAAACGACAAATTTTCGCGCGACAACTTTGCTCTTGCCAAGAAGTCAGCGGAAAAGCTCGGGCTCGCAGTGGTGGAGCACGGCACCAAGTCAAACGAGGAATTGAAGACATCCTTAGATAACCTTCAGAACGAGGCAGGCGACACGCTCTTTCAAATTCCAGATAATTTGGTCGACAGCGAAGCGGATTTCATCTTTCGCATAGCAAGGCAAAAGAAACTCCCCACCATGTATAACGAAGAGCCATGGGCCATCAAAGGGGCGCTTGGTGCGTATGGCCCTAGCGCCTACGAGATGGGTCGGCAGGCCGCCGGCCTTATAGACAAGATACTTAAGGGTCAAAACCCAGAGAATCTGCCGGTGGAAGAGGCTAGGAAATTTGATTTGGTCATCAACTTTAGAACGGCCAATGCGATTGGCCTCACGATCCCTCCTGACGTGCTGAAGAAGGCGGATAGAGTCATCCGATAACTGAACGAGAGCCGATGGCCGATTTAGCGGATACGATTAGAACCATCCCCCTGTTTTCCGGACTCTCGCGTGAGGATATCGCCAAGGTTCTCGGCAAGCTAGAAGAAAAAGTTTTTAACGCCGGAACGACGATTGTTTCCCAAGGAGATCAAGGCGATTCGTTCTACATTATCCAATCTGGCGCCGTCCAAGTGGTCCTTGAGGGAGGTGGAGGCAGAAGGGAAAGCATCGCGGTCTTGGGCCCGCAAGATTCGTTTGGAGAAATGGCCCTTCTATCAGGAGAACCGCGCTCGGCGACCATCATCACCGTCAAGGATACCACGGTGTGGAGGCTTCCCGAGAGGCTTGGAATGAACTGATCGAGAAATACCCTACTTGGCTCCTCCACTTTTGCGCTACCCTGAGCAAAAGACTCGCACACGTAGAGCAGCAATACTCCCAAGGGCGCGATGCGTTCAACTCCCTGGCCGAGGAGTTCTACGGCTCCAGAAGCCCTGAGCAACAACAGTTTTCTCGCCGAGCCTCATTATTGACCACCATAGATCCTCAGACGGCAGACCGACTTCTCCAAACGGAAGGGGCAGGGAGCTTCGTGGCCGATCTTGAAAAGAGCGAGTTTCCTTTGATCCGGTCTTTGGAAACGAATCGTTACGAGCTGCATGCCTTTTTAGAGACTTTTGAGGGAAAAGCTCCTTCAGATCGAAGGCAGAGAAACCGAGCAGCAGCTGCATGCTCAGATTGCAGCGCAATACGAGGCGCTCGGTGATTGGAAACAGACTATTCACCACTCTCTGGAAGCTGAAGAGTGGTCTAGAGCGGCACAGCTCCTTATCAAACACCAAGAGGAGTTGCTCAACGGTTCCTCCCCGTTCGTGAAGAACGCGGTTGAAAGAATCCCGCCAGACCAGTTCTTCGCTGAACCGCATTTAACGCACATCAGGGCCAGTGCGCTTGCCCATCTAGGTGACATGGGAGGAGCAGTCAGAGTCTATAAAGAAGCCCTGTCCCAAAGAGGCGCGGGAACTCTCATCGCGGAAGCTGTGGCCCGCTACCAGAGCATGGCAGATACCTTGGTGCAAAAGCGAGAATATGCTCAGGCGCTCACCTTTCTTCGCAGCGCGCTTAGCTCTGGTGGAGCAGGAGACGGGAACCATGGCTGCAGATAGTCACGGAGCTTCACCGGGACAGGGCCAGAGATAGCTCAAGCATCGTCGTACCCTCGCACAATATCTGGAACGGCCTCTCTCTGGTCAAATATAACCTCTATCGTTTCTCGTTCTTACAAAAATTCGCCGGTGAGCAGGTGGGTAGGGGAGTTTTGGGTCTTGCCGTCTGGAGTTATCTCTGGTTCTGGACACCCGACATAGGCCTGGAGCCCGGGGCGACCAAACTGCTCGGCTTGCTGTCCCTGACGTTGATCTACTGGGTCTTTTGGGTGTTTCCGGACTACGGTGTCGCTCTGATTTTTGCCTTGGGATTAATACTGAGCCGCCTGGGAACGCCAGAAGTAGTTCTTGGCGGCTTCGCCAGCACGACCTGGTTTATGACACTTGGCGTGCTGGGTTTGGGCTCAGCGATCACCGGGTCCGGACTCTTTTACCGCCTGTCACTGCAGCTGGTTCGTTTTTTCCTTTAAACTACTATTGGCAAATTGTAGCTCTAGGTTTGATGGGGATCGTCGTGATGGCCCTTATTCCACAACAAAGTGCTCGCACTGCGATTATCAGTCAAATGCTTGTCAATCTATCTGAAAGCCTCGGCTACAAGAACCCGTCCAGAGCATCGACGGGCCTTTTTGCTGCCAGTTTCCTCGGCTTGGGGCAACTTGGGTTTCTCTTTCTGACGGGCTCCACTACAAGCTTAATAGCCTGGGGACTCCTGCCCGCCGACGTCCGTGAGCAGTTCACGTGGGGCTATTGGTTTCTTGCTGCCTTACCTCCGACCTTGATCGTTGTCATCGTAGTATTAATCGGCACGATGTTTCTCTATCGTCCCGAGTCCAAAGCGCAGGTCTCTTATAAGATGGTTCAGAATCAGCTCGACGTCCTCGGTTCTCTATCGCGAAATGAATGGATCACGCTTGGGGTGCTTTGTTTCACCGTGGTTGGTTGGTTGACCATCTCCTACCATGGAATCGACGGTGCCTGGATCTCGCTCATTTCGCTTTGCGTTTTAATCAATACAGGCGTACTGGGCTGGGGCATGTTGAAGAAAGGGATCGATTGGGAATTGCTGATCTATATGGGCGCGACGTTAAGTATACCCATTCTCCTAAGCCAAGCGAAAATTGATGAGTGGTTAGTTGGCCTAGCGTCCCCAATTATCCTTCCGTTCCTGGATCGACCAGTGCTCTCATTCATCACCATCGCCCTCATTGCCTATGCCGTCAAGCTGATTTTTACCAGTTTTCTTACAGTCGTGACGCTTACAGTCGCTCTACTCCCATTATCGATCGATATGGGCATAAGCCCATGGATCATGGCCATGATCATCCTCATGGCCTCTGAAGTCTGGTTCTTCACATTCCAAGTAGACTGGCACACGCTCGCCTACTCGACCACCGAAGGTAAGGGATTCAGCTATCCGCTCATGTCACGGATCAATTACTTTTATGCGTTGGCCTACTTGGTAGCGTTGATAGTGGCCATTCCGTATTGGAGATATTTGGGACTAATGGGTTAGGTGTCCTCGCCGATCATCACTCGATCTGATCACAGAAAAAATTGATGTCGCTGATCTCGCTGCTCTTTGCAGAGCTGGCGTAGCGCTCGAGTTTGTCCGAGGAAGGCCGCGGTATCCAAAAAGACACAGCGGTGTATCCAAAATGATGCACCTGAAGCACTTTGCAGAATTCCGCTCTGCAAAGATCTCTTTGAATTCACTAGTATGACACCACACTCCCTAAGACTTCTTCTTGGCACGATATTGGCTCAGCCTGCACAGTTCAGCAAAGGACCATATTCGGCCACCAGGCCCCGACAAGTTGTAAGCATAGGAACTTGGCACAATGAGTGAAATGAACACACTTATCCCACTCTAAGAATTTACGGGCAATTTAAGGTTCAGCGAATGCATTTTCCCCCAAACAAAGAGGTTGAATGTCAAAAACCGGCGGGACAATAAAAGTGAGTCTCGCCAAGGAGCGCGTAGCAAAAAAATAATCCCCTTCTGACCTCGAACTATCGTTTCAGCAAAACGGTAATGCTCTGCAACGAAAAACACGACGAAAATATCTGGCCAGAGCTCAGTCTTTGCTGGCAGCTCTATGTTTTGAAGCGTCGTAAAAAAATAAAATCAAAAGTTATTCACCGACTGTCAAGATCGGTCGTTCGCAAAAATTTCAGAAACCGATGCACGCGCGATTAGAAGAGATGAAGGAATTCAAAATACTATGTTCTGGGCGTAAAACATCGCAGTGATTATTGCGGCATTCGACCGCTCTCTCCGACGGCCAGAGCAGATTGTGACAACCTGACTTTGCTGACTTCGGCATTCAGCCCTGTCGACAACATCGTACCGGTTCTACGTTAAGTGCGTCCTAGAACCAAGTGGCGTGAGTCAGCCGTTTAATACACTTGTTGGTGACCAATTCAATACTGGAAAGTTCACGCGGTAAACAGGTAATGTATGACGTGCACACACACTTCCCTGTCGATGGAATGCCGATCGTCCTGGACATGCGACTTCAATCGACGTGGACAGGAGTTAGCATGTCGTGCGCCACTAATTCTTTTGCAGCAGGTGCCTCTTAAATGGATTTGTTCGGGGTGGTCTTGACGTAACAGGCAATTCGGTCACGTGCCCCGGAACACCACCAAAGGTTATGGAACTTGGCTTTGGGGCCTGACCAAAAACCAGGTAAACCAGGTGTTTCCGCAGATAAAGCAAAAATACTGTTATCCTGCTGGCTTCAAAGCCTTCAGATTCGACCATAACCACAGAAGCGAAAGCGCCAGATCCGCGTCGAGCGGTTAATAGTAACGCTCAGAGCTGGTAAATGTAACATTTGATTTTCGGCATGGGGCGATTGTATCCTCGACATGGGACTGTATCGACCTAATGAGTAACGATTTGGTCAACCAGCGCCGTGCCTGACTTGCCGCACAAACGTTAATATTATCGACCTTCGCGGGTGGCAACCCACGACAGCCAAAGGCTGGGCGGTACGGTATTTTTGGCGCGGCGAACACCTTTGACGCGGGCGCAGCTGATTAATCAATCGTCGCCGAGCGTGAGGGGGCGCCTTTGACGCGGCACCCTACTGATCTGAACAATGAGACGATATCCTCGACCCACCTTGCAGGTGAATACTTGTCCGACCTTAATTTCGCCCTGGCAATTGCCGCGGATCGCCCTGGTCAGAGAGCGCTACCTGTGCGGTAAGCTTTGAACTGGGACACAACCTCGCATTTGCACTGACGCTGATGTATCTCCTGGCGGAGAAACGCGAGCGAAACCGGATGGCGATACCCTTCGCCTACCTAATGCAAACCAGGGCTGCCACCTCGCTCGGCCGGTCGTTGTAGTGAGTGGTAGGAAGGAAAGATGATGACGCAAAAGATGGGCACAGGGCTGCCGCTATTTTCTGGCTGTATTGTTTGTAGCCGCCGAACGAAGTGGGCGTTTATCTGAGCGGTGTGCCCGGCTTACCACGATTAATTTTTGAGCTGGCCTTGGGAATTACGATCAACGGATCTGCAAGTGCACCATGTCTTGGTGGAACATGTACTATCACCGGGAGACGAGCGGGGCCAAATTTATTTCTATAGTTTTGGTCGTTTTGATATTGGCGCAGGGAATACACGCGACTGTTAGCAATGACGAGCGGTCTCGGCCACGTCGAATGCATTGCCTGGCCGAGTTAGCGGAGGGCAGACTTCCAGGCATCTTTGGGACTATTCAAACGACAAATTTTCGCACTGCAAAATCTGTTTCGCTGAATCCGGCCGGCATCTTGTTCCGGATCGACTGCCCGGCTGGCGTCGGCGGCTCATTTCACGCCACAACTGCCGACTCCATCAAGCTCGGGGCCGATGGCGTTGTCTACGCCGATCCGGCGAAAGCAAGCGCGCTGACTTCGGCGCCTCCGTCCGCTTTCGGCTTTCGCACAGCTAATCCTGGGCCCATCAATGTGCAAGCCGGGGCGTTAACTGGGAGCACTTTCACCGCTGCTGCAGGTGCCCCCGGGGATAACTACAGCATATCACTCGTTGGCGGGCCGGTGAATGTTGGCCCACCGGCTGGGCAGTTGCGTGGCGCTGGGTGCGTAGCGCCCGGTGGGCGCGTGAATCTGGTGAGTGTTGCCTCCGAGGGCGAGGCGACCTTCGACGGCAGTGGGTTAACGTCGATTCATTCTCAGCAACTCGGGCAAATCAACATCACGGAGGCAGTATCGCGACGACGCCAAGAACGTATTCATAAGGGGTGGTGATCTAGCGATCACTAGCGCCGCGATCTCTTCCGGGATTTTTACCGCGCAGTGAGCTCCACCACTTCGAATGGTGCTCAGCCCCTGCGGTCGGCGGCGGGGAAGTCAACATCCGCGTCGCCAACGGTGTGACCATTGGTGGACCATTTAACTTGGTTGCTCCGGTATCCAATTTTAGGCCATTGGGGGCGGGGGATTCGATGTTGTGTGCGGCTGATATACCCAATATTACTATCCAGGCAGGCTCTTTCCCGCTTAGTAGGACAACCTGCGACCGGCCCAGGCCAGCCAGCCGCAGATACAGACTCATTAGTGAGGCCGGGAAGGTCCCCGTTGATAACCATTTCGGCGGATACGGTAGAGGTACGCAACGGAGCTTTCATAAGCGTCGGAAATCTCTATGCGAATTGGCAGCGGAGGGCGCTGGCGAGATCGTCGTCAATGCGAGAGACGTAACGCTTTCTTCCAGACGGAATTTATTAGGTGAGTCCTGGCGCATTGTGCAGCCAATGGAACCTTCATCCAACCCATGGGGTTCCGACGGGTCCGGCTCCATTCTCTGAACTTCTTACACGCGCGATAGCGGGTCGATTACCATTAATGCTACCGGCGGCGTTGACCATGCTCGGTAGCACGCCGGGTCACCACCGACAGTTTGGCCTTCGGCAGGAGCGGTAATGTGGACGATAAACGCTCGCGACGTGCTGCTTGTCGGCGCTGGGGGCTAACACTGGCGCGATCGCGCGCAAACATACCGGCCGGTTGCGTCAGGAAATGTCACGATTAATGCGACAGGAGCGATTGACGTACAGAATGGATTTCGCGTCAGCACCAATACAGGAGGAAGCGGCGATGCTGGATCGTGAATCTTGACGGGGCGGCATCAATTACGGCGACAGGAGCAGGGACCCGGATACAGAGTGGGACTGCTCAGCCGCCCGATAGCATTGATCTCGCACCTTTGACGCGTTCTATTCAACAATTTTTCACAAATGACCGAGGTTTCAGGACTCCAATTCCAAACACGGACGCGGCTTATCCAACGTTGCGCGCAACGTTGGGTGGAAGCCGCGCCAGGCGACCTCATGGATGTACTCAATCAATTGAACGCGCTCGGCTTGACCAAAGTCGCCGATCTCACCCCAGGCGATGGAGGGCAAAGTTCATCATCAGCCACGCCTGTATTGACCCTGACGCCGGTGCGAGAATAGAAACGTCGACCCTTTGGGACGGGAACGCGGGTGCGATTGTGGGGAGATGTCGGTTCGCTCCTTGTCAAAGGTGGTGCGTCAATCCGCAGCGCGTAGTGGAGGAGAACGTTCACCGTGATGGCGTAATCATCGGCACTGGTAGTGCCGGTGACGTACTAGCTTCACGGCCGCGGACAGCATTTCAATTTCTGATGCCGGCAGCACCATATCAACGACAACATTCGGCAATGGCAACGGCGGAGTGATCTTTTAAGCGCTGGAAAATTAGTGAGCCTACAGAATGGCGGAAGCGTGAGTGCCGATAGCGGAGGAACTCTAGGAGGCCAGCAGTTCTCTGGCAGTGGTCTCGCCGGCAACATCAACATTGCCGCGGGCGATCAGATCGCCGATGACTGGCGGCAGCGTCTCCACGCGGGCAATCACGTCTGATGGCGGTAACATCGCTCTGAATGCACCGCGTATGATCCAGCTGACGGACTCGCAGATCACGACCTCGGTAGGAATGGGCGAGGGTCGTGGCGGCAACATCAACATCGACCCGCAGGCCCTGATCCTGAACAACAGTCGGATCCTCGCCAACGCCTTCGGTGGCCCAGGGGGCAATATCAATATTACGGCGGATGTCTTTCTGGTGAACAGCGGAGGGATGTTTCCGACCTCGCTCGCGGGAATTGTCGACGCCTCCTCGGCTCTGAGCACTCCGGGAACGGTCAATATTGAGGCAACGTTTACCAATGTTGCTGGGAGCTTTTTCCAATTACCCTCAACGCCACTCCAGGCCACGGAACTTCTGCGGGCATCGTGCGCGGCGCGGTTCGCCGGAGGTAAAAGCGAGCAGTCTGGTGGTTGGCGGGCGCGACGGTCTTCCCTCCAGCCGGGAGACCTGTTACCCAGCCCGCTCTATGTGGCAAGCGACGCGGACACTCCCTCCACGGGGACAACAAGGTGACCGGTCAGGAGCCGCCCACGCGTTTCAGTCTGCTTGGGCCGCGAGATCGATCTTTGAATCAGTACAGCTTGTTGCCGAATGCTAAATGTTCCCTGTAGGGAGCGACCGAATTCTGATTCGGGGCAAACTCGATCTGACAATTTTCCTGCTCCGCGCCGGTAAGCTCCCCTTCCGCTACAGCTTTCAGTTTTCAGGTTTCGGGGTTCAGGTCGAACGCGGAACATCACTTAAACAAGGCTGAGGACGTGGTTAGGAGCAGTGGGGACCATGTATCCCTATTAGAAGTAATTTCTGGAGCCGAGGCTGTGACAAGTGTTTTGGTCTTTGGCGCTCTTCCTGATTTTTTTCATCTTTCTCATCGGCGAGCGCCCAGGTTGTCCCTGTCGCAGTTCCTTCTCGCGTGGATCCGACCGGGCGCTCCGGTGAACCTCCAACGCTGCCAAAGCAATTTGAAACTCCTACTCCACCGCCAGGAACACTGCTACCTCCTGCCCCAATTCCGCCAGAAACAGCGCCGTTTCCGTCCTTGCGCGTCTTTGTGCGCGAGATCAGGTAACCGGCAGCACGATCTTTTCGGCTGAAGAGCTGGCCAAAGTCACCGCCCCGTATGTGAACCGGGAAGTGACATCGGAGGATCTGGAGGCGCTTCGAGTGGCGTTGACGCTCCTCTATGTCAACAACGGCTATGTCAATTCCGGGGCGATCCTTCCGGATCAGTCAGTGAGCGAAGGCGTGGTGACTTATCAGATCATCGAGGGTCGGTTGACTGCTGTTGACGTGGAAGGAAACCGGTGGTTTCGCTCCAGCTATTTCCAAAAGCGATTTTTCCTTGACGCCGGCCCTCCTCTTAACGTCAATGCATTGCAGCGGCGCTTGCAACTTCTGCTCGAGGACTCCCGCATCCAGCGGCTGAATGCGGAGTTGAAGCCGGGGCTAAGGCCCGGCGAGGGGATTTTGGACGTGCGCGTCGAGGAGCGCACTCCGTACAGACTCCTTACGGAGTACAACAACTACCAGTCACCCTCTGTGGAGAGAACCGGGGCCTCGTCTCCCTATGGTACGACAACGTCACTGGCAACGGAGATGTATTCTTTGGGCAATACGGGCGATCCAAAGGTCTCAATCCGCTGCTCGACTTCAAGTATGCGATCCCGGTCAACGCCTATGACACGACTCTGAGTTACGAGTATCGCAAAAACACGTTGGCCGTGATTGAGCAACCATTCCAAGGACTGGACGTCAATAGCAAATCGGACATCTATACCTATACCGTGAGACAGCCCGTCTATCGGACGCTCAACAGTGATTTTGCTCTGGAGCTTATCGCCGAGCGTCTCTGGCTACAGACGACTCTGTTGGGAGAGCCGTTCTCCTTGGAGCCGGGGGCGCAGCACGGCCGATCCGTCGTCTTCGCTCTGCGCCCGGCTCAAGAATTTGTCTATCGCACGCAGCACCAAGTTATCGCTGCGCGATCGCGCTTTTCTTTCGGGCTGGATGCGTTCGGAGCGACGATTAACCACAATGGTTTGCCGGACGGGATTTTCTTCGCGTGGCTAGGCCAATTTCAATGGGTCCAGCGTCTCAGCCAGTTTTCATGGGTCCAGGGTCTCGGCCAATATCCATGGGCCCAGCGTCTAGGATTGCTGGATAGCTATGCAATATTTAGGTCGAGTTTCCAGTACTCCGATGCTCCCCTGCTATCGCTCGAACAGGTTTCTATCGGGGGCGCTACAGCGTGCGAGGATACCGGGAGAACACGATGTTGAGAGACAGGGCAGCTCTAGCTTCTCTGGAGATGCGCCTGCCCGTGATCCAAAAATACCGCCTGGGCTGATTATCTGGAGCTGGCCCAGTTCGTCGATTTCGGGCAGGGATGGGACGTGAACCTGAAAACCCCTTCTCCCAAAAACATTGCCAGTGTCGGCGTGGGAGTGCGTTGGGCGCTCTCGTTCTTGCGGCCATTTCCCATCCGGCCGCAGTTCGAAATGTATTGGGGACATCGAATAATAAAAGTTTTGAATCCTGAGAACTCCCTCCAAGACCATGGGTTTCATCTGCAATTCGGCATCGGGTTTTCTAACTCGGAAATCGTGCTCGTATCTCGTGCTCGGACGAACACGAATCACGAACACGATCCACGAATCCCTTGGGCCGCTTCAGTCAACTGACCTGGGGCTGCTTACTCAGTGATCCCCGTCAGCCCCACCTGTGTCAACAACGCGGTGCGCTGCTTGCGAAGCGCCTGGTCCTGAGGCGCGGCTTCAATCAGCTCTGAGATCGCCCCTACGGTGTCATACCACAGGCCTGCTTCCCCGTAGAGCGAGGGAAGATCTGACTTTTGGCTGCCTGAGCTACTTTCGCCTGGAGCCCTTCCGGCATCTCAACCCGCTCGATGGCGCCCCCGGCCGTTATGTCTTTAGAGCGACGGTCAGCATCAGGCACCACCGAAACAAACCATCGATAGGCCGCACCAGGAGCGAGGCGAACATTGTAGTCAGATAGGCGGATGCGGTGTACACCGGCCGTGACTGGGGCAGGAACCTGGGTTTCCAGGATCGGTTGAACGCCCTGCGGATCCATCACGGTAAGCTCCACAGGAAGCGAAGTCGCGGCGGAAATAAACCAGTAGAGGGAGGGCTGTTCACTGGTAGTGAACCCACTGTGATCCGGCGCCAACACGAGAGGATAAAAACTTCACGCTGGATGCCGCGCGTACCGCCACCGATGCGCCCGCCAGGAGCCCCTCGCTTGGGCGGAGTGTACACCGGGACGGGGAGCCGGTGCCGGTGCTTCGGTCTTCTTACTCTGGTCTTTTAGGTTCTGATCCGATGGTTGCGTCTTAGAGTCCTGGCTGAAGCCATTAAACGAAATCCCTAAAAGGCACGCCTGTGACGATAGTGCCGGCCAAAACATTAGTAACATACTTCATCGCGTTCCTCCTCGCGTTAAAGCTTGCATGGTAAGCTCATTGAGTCCGTTTCTGAGTCATATGGCTTTTCACAATGCACAGTGAGCACAGTTCGTGCCAAGACAACACTCTACCTCAAAACATATGTAATTTACTAGTTGTATTGCAAATCAAATTATACGACGACCCGAATTGGTGTGTACTTTGTCAACACTCCGTAAAAATGAGGTGAACTAACGACCTGGTTTTCCACATCTTTAGCCTTACGCTGTTCGTGGTAGAGTTTGTTTGCATTCAATGGAGAATGCCGTTGCATGACCGACTACACGGTATACGCTTATCTTTTCTTCTTTGCCCCTTCAGAGAGACCTCACCGACTCTTTCCGTATCGAATCGTTCGCTGAGACGACATAAAGTAGCCTCTCCAATCAGGATGCGGCAAGGACGGCCATCCAAACTTAGCGGAAAAAGTTCTTTGTCAAAACTTTCTAGCCTGGAAGCGACATTGACCGCATCGCCGATCACCACGTACTCCGAGTCGCTCCGAACTGCCGAGACTACCTGCAACCATTGGGCCTGTATAGATACTCTATCCGCATTGCGGTCGTGGGCCGATTCCGAGCTAAGCCACTGGCGATTCAGGTCCCGGAGAGTTGTCTCCATCGCCAGCGCGCAGTTGACGGCGTTGATCGCGTCTCTGGCTGATTTCCTCTTCATCTTTCCGGCTATCGGTACGCCAAAGACAGCCACTATGGCATCTCCGGTGTATTGTTCTATCACCCCTCCGTGGGCACTTACCTGCTTCGCCATCGGCTCCATACATTCGTTGAGCCAGTCCATGAGTTCCTCGGGAAGTAATTTTTCCGAGACGGAGGTAAACCCCACGAGGTCCGTAAATAACACCGTGGCGACGAGTTGCTGTGGGCGGGGCCGTTGGCCATCGAGAAATTGCTCTCGTTCCCGCCAGATTCCCTCAGCCACCTGTTTTGAGACGTGCCGCGAGAATAACTGCATCAAGGCGGCCCGTTGGACCGTCTCCTGATGCGATAGGTATGCAGTGATGGCAGCTGCGGAGATCGACCAGCTCAGAGCCGGCGGTACGAGTGGCAGCCACCAACCTCGGAGGAAAACGATAAAATCGAAAAATGCGAGAGCGAATAAACCGCTCCCAACTGGCAAACGAAAACTTCCACGGTGAGCGCACCTTAAAGCCGGTCAAAGTCCCTATTGCGCTCCACAGTATTATCCATAGGCTTGCCTGCCATTCGCTGATCGTTTTTCATAGGCGCGGCGCTGCCGAGGCCTAATCTGATGAGCTGACTGGCGATGTGTGCGTGGATAGCGACCCCATCGGTTTGTTGAGGTTGTCCTGCAGTCCACAACTGAAGGGTGTGTAGAAATGATCCTTAACGCTCTCTGCCGTGACCCCGATAAGGACGATTTTGTCCCGCAGCACTTCCGGCGCGATGTTTCCCGACAGAGTTGCTGTTAAGGTAACTGACGCAAACGGTCCCCTCCAACCTTTGAAGTCGAGTAAGAACTGGTATCCGCAGTATCGGCAGCGACATAGGGACCGTCACTCGGTTCAAGCGGTCGCATCGTATTTGGACCAAGCCTGAGCTGATCTGGGTACTTAGGGTCCGGTTGAAGGACGATCCCTTCGGGTTGCAAGTAAAGCAGGGCCAACCGCAAGGCAAACGCAGTGGCCGTTGTCACGCCGTCGTCAATGAAGAGCAGGCTCCGGCGCACGACCCCACCGGGATCGACCACGATATCATTGAAGCCTACACTCTCCGTGCCTCTGAGCGCTGTGGGCGGAGGAATTCCGTCGGTCTTTCCTTGGCCGAACTTGCTAACCCAGATGATCCGGCCGTTCTTGCGCAAGAAATCCGTCCAGTCTTTCGCTCCCTGGCGGTACTGGAAGTCACGATAAATATCGACACCGATGGCGCGCGGACCAAAGCGCGCTACGGACTCTAACGTTTGCGCCAGTACATCATCCGATAGAGGCCAGCTTCCCAAAGTCTGTATGTCCTGCTCCGTAATCGTAACCAGCACGATGCGAGGATCAGGCTGCGCGTCAGAGGGTCGAAGTCGGATAAACCAGTCATAGGCCGCGAGCTCGAGGGATTCCAAATTGCCGCAGCCGCGTAGACCCAAGATGGCAAGGGAAACCAAGATACTGACCAGGAAACCGGTCGCGAGTGGAGCTCGTAAGAGTTTGGCGACTGCGCCCACAACAGCAGTGAAGCCGGTCACAGCCAGTTGTTGATCAATAAGAATGGTGACCAAAAGCCGGGATGTTCATAACGCGGATTTTCGAGCATCTTTATCTGGGCGCGCTGGAGGGCGACCGCCCTCGAGATCGACGGATCCTTAAGCCCGCGGTAAAAATCCACGACGAGGTCCACCGATGCTTCATCGTTAATATTCCACAGGGTGGCGAGGGCGCTTCTGGCTCCGCCTTAATCGCTATGCCTGCGAGGCCCAACGCGGCCCGGTCGTCTCCGGCGGCGGTCTCGCAGGCGCTCAGAGTGAGTAGCTCCAGGGGATCGTCGCGGAATCTGAAGACTCCCACCATCTGATTCAGGCGGTCCAACGACAGCTTGTCGTCGAAAGTGAGGAGGAAGGTTTTATCGACCTCGTTTCCGAATTCTCCGTGCGAGGCGACGTGGACAATGGTGAACTGTTCATCCTTCAACTTCTTTTTCCAGATTGGCGGCGACAAATTCTTTGTCGACAAGCGTCTCACTTCCCAAAAGAGTATGCAGAGCTTGAAGCTCTGCCGAAACATTCGGCAATGCGGGGAAACCCTGCACCGCTTCCGTCACGCCAACGGCCAGCACCTTCATGTCCTCTCCCGCTTGATCGGCCGAGGATCGGTCAGATTCAGGCTGGGGTTATCCCTACGGCATATTTGGCTACCAGAAATTGCTTTCCGTCGTGCAGGGCCGCCATGGGAATGGTTCGAAGAGCTCCGTCCGGAACGAAGACCAGGGTAGCGATAGGAAAAGATGCCAAGTCCGACTCCAGAGGCCGGATCAACCAGTCATAGAGCTTTTGCGCGTGGGGAAGGTATTCTCGCGTGGTCCGTTTCTCCAGCCTGCGCCGGAATTGTCGCACTTCTTGCGTGAGGTCTCCGCTCCCACCGGAACCAAAACTCGCTTCAGTCCAGTCGGTAGGCTGACCAGCAACTCGATTCGATCCGGCAGCAGGATGGGATAGATGACAACGGCGCTCTTGGCCAGCACATCGAGCTGGGTGACTTTAGACAGGGCTGTGTCCACGCAGTCGTCGCGGAAGTAATCCCGCAACTCGGCCGCCTTGAACAATTCGACCGACTCGCGCGCTTCAATCAGGTACGGCCCGACTTGGTTGGGATCCTGCAGCGACGCTGCACGTTGCAAAAGAAGATCCACCAGCTCGAAGTACACCGGTCCCATAGTCTCACGGAACGATGTTTGCTGAAGCTCCATAGCTCGACCGACAGCTCGGGTCGAATCGACTGGAGCGTACGCACGGCGCGCCGGTATGCTCCAATAGCATCGTCGATGGTTCCGAGTTTCGTGAGCAGACGTCCGGTTTGCCATTCCCAGCGATAAAGAGATTCGGGGCGTTTATTTGCTGGGCTGCGAAAGTGGCCCTGCGCGTCAACTGCAAAGCCTCCTGATACCTGCGTTCGTCTTCGTACAGTTTGCCGAGGTAGCCCCAGGCGTAGGATGACGTGCGGCGATCGCCCATACTGTCTGCTAGCGTCCCCGCTTCACTCAATGTTTCGTGCGCAAGCAGTAAAAGGGAATCCTTGGAGTCTGGGAGCCTTGAGCGGAGATCGTCGTAGGCCAGGCCAATGGTTGATCAAGCCGTATGCCTTGTCGTGTGACGGTTCCAAGGCCCGAATCTGATCCAAGGCCCTGTCGAGCAGCGCCTTGGCCTCTTTATCTTGTTTATTCTGCATCGATGCCGTGGCTGCATTGATCAGCGCTCTTGTGACCAGTAAGCGGTTATTGCGAGACTTCGCGAGAGAGGCGCTCTCTGTGTAGGCGGCGACGGCTTCGGGGTATTTTTTTGCGCCGTTAATAGGTTTCCCAAGTTATTGAGGATAATCGCCGAAAGATCTTGATTGTTCGCTTCCCTCGCTATGCGAAGCCCTTCGTTCAAATATTTGAGGGCTGTCTCCGCAGGCCCGGTGGCAATATACACATCGCCTATGGTGCCGAGGCAGAAGCGATTTGCGTCCGATTCCCCGATTTTTCAGCCAGGGCTAGAGCGGCCTCAAGATTTTTCAGCGCGTCCCTATATTGGCCAAGCGACTGATACGCTTGAGCGAGGTGGATGAGCGCGATGCTTTGTTCCTGGGCTTTTGCTCTGCATCGTACAATCGGGCAGCTTCGGTCCAACTCACGACCGCCTGCTCGAAGTTCCCTCGCTGGAACGAGTTCAAGCCTTGTTCCATTTGTCGTGCTGCCGGCGAAGTGTCCGCAACAGCGGCTGCCGATGCCGGGTTCGCGGTCGAGATCAAAGGACTTCCTATAAAATTTAGAAAGAGGCCAAGCACGAGCGTGCGGCTATACCCAAATCCGGGAAGACAAGGATGGCTAATCCTGAGCAGCCTTCCAAAAACGCGGGGAGATATACGTTTTCTCTCCTGCCAGGAGGACTTTGATGCAATGCAGTTTCATTTTTCACCAATCCGCTGGAGACTCGATCACAGCGTCAGTTAAGGCTTCGACGATGATCTATTTTGCCAAATCCCACTTATCGAACTTAGAACCATAAAGCAAATCAAAGACACCGTACACCGTCGCAAAGTCTCTTTGCAAACTTTGTCGGAATAGTATGAAATACCTCGACCTGCAGCAATCATGTGGAGGACTGTTCGATGGGGCTAAGTAAGTTCAGCCGGATTTTGAGCAATCAGCAACGTGGCGCTGGGCCCCTTTTGTACGGCCTGATTCTCGGCTTGACGCTAACCGGGCTATCATTCGCCGCTGAGCCAGGGCAGAACCGCTAGCGGAGGTAAACGGAGAAACAATCACAGTCAAAGACCTTGAAGGCGCGCTTGGCGCGAGGTTGTCGAAGCTCGAGGAGCAAATTTACGACCTCAAGCGTCAGGAGCTTGACTCCCTCATTGCACGGCGGCTGTTTGCTCAGGAAGCAGCAAAGCGCGGGATTTCCGTGGCGGCATTAGTGGACGCAGAAGTGACGGCGAAGGTTAGTTTGGTCACTGAGAAGGAGATCGAAGACTTCTACCAGGCGAACAAGGATCGGATGCGCGGGGATGAGGCTGACCTTCGTCAGAAGATCCGTGCCTTCCTGCAGCAGCAGAAGTTAACCGCTCGTCGGGAGGCCTTCGTGGAATCGCTCCGCTCTCAGGGTAAGGTTGTTGTCCGTCTCCAGCCGCCGCCTGCAATCCGCGTTGAGGTGTCCACCGAAGGCGCGCCCATTCGTGGTGCGGCGGGTGCGCCTGTGACGGTTGTGGAATTCTCCGACTTTGAATGCCCGTTCTGCAAGCAAACCCATCCGACACTAAAGCAGTTGCTTGAGGCGCTATCCCGACAGAGGTGCGGCTTGCTTATCGGGATTTCCCGCTGGATTCAATTCATCCGCAGGCGCGGCGCGCGGCAGAGGCTGCCCGCTGCGCTCAAGACCAGGGAAAGTTTTGGGAATATCACGACGTGCTGTTTACCCAGTCTCCCCAATTGGCTCTCGAAGACTTGCGGCGTTACGCCGGACAAGTGGGTCTTGACGTCACAAAGTTTGACGGTTGCCTTGCAACGGGCGTGCATAAAGCCACGGTGCAACGGGACCTAGACGAGGGTAACCGGCTGGGGATTACCGGCACACCAGCTTTCTTCATTAACGGGCGAACGTTGACAGGGCGCCCAGCCTCTCGAGGCCTTCACAAGGTTGATTGACCAGGAACTGGCGAGCGCAGCCGCCTCGGGGAAGGGTAAGGAATAAAAACTAGTGTACGAGTGAAGAAGCGAATTAGTTACGGACGAAAACGATGGCCGATCACGCGTCACGCAATCTGAATGTTGTATCGCTTCATTTTCTTGATTAAGCCGTGGCGGCTCAAGCCCAACGTTCTTGCGGCGTGCAGCTGATTCTGCTTGGACTGCTGTAATGCCTCTTGGATCATGCGCTTTTCTATGTCGGTAACAACGTCCTTTAATAACCTTGGTGTGGACGACGAGGAGCGACTTCCGTGCCGCTTCTGCTAAGTATTGCTTCAGATAGGTCCCTTTTCCCAACTGTATTGCCGGAGACCGAAAGAACCAGGCGCTTCATCTCATTTTCCAATTCTCTCACGTTTCCTGGCCAATGATAATCCATGCAGGCGCTTGCCGCTTCCGGAGTTAAGTTCACCGGTTCCATCTTCATTTCGCGACAATAAGTGGCTAACAAATAGTTTGCTAAGCCCGAAATGTCCTCCCGAATCTCGCGGAGCGCCGGCATCTGGATGTGGATCACTTTCAAGCGATAGTAAAGATCCTCGCGAAAGGTTCCCTTTTTATCTCCGCTTCGAGATTTTTGTTTGTCGCCGATAGAATTCTCACATCGACTGGAATGGGCTTCCTGCCACCGACGTGCTCAACGACTTTCTCTTGGAGGACGCGTAGAAGTTTGGCTTGCGCTGTCAAACTTAGATCTCCGATCTCATCCAGAAACAATGTCCCGCCATTCGCCGCCTCGAACTTCCCTACCCGGCGCTCCACGCCGGTCGCCACGCCTCTCTCAATCCCAAACAGCTCGCTTTCCACTAGACTCTCGGGGAGAGCCGCGCAATTCAGAGCTACGAATGGTTTTCGAGCCCGCGGGCTCTTGTAATGAATCGCCTTGGCTGCCAGTTCCTTGCCAGTGCCGCTCTCCCCGTGATCAAGACATCAACGGAGCTGTTACTGATCTGGTCGATCAACCTTAGGACGGCGTGAATTCTCTCACTGGTGCCGATGATGCTTTGAGTGGAAAATCTCCCTTCAACCTCTTTCCAGAGCTGCGCGTTCTCCTCCTGAAGTTGGTCGCGATGCCGCTTCATCTCGTCCATCAGTTGCGCCGTTTCAATAGCAATCGCCGCCTGCGCCGCGAGTGCTTTCGGTATCTCCTCATCCTCCTGGTTGAATGCACCTGTCTTTTTATTCAATACCTCAAAAGTTCCGATGATCTCCCCTTCATGATTTGCGCAACGGCACGGCGAGAAGACTCCCCGTGCTATATCCGGTACGAAGATCAATCTCCTCATAAAAGCGCGGATCATGATGAGCATCCTCAACATTGATTGTCTGGCCCGTCAGGGCCACCGCTCCAGCGATGCCTAAGCGAGCATCAAATCGAATCTCTTTGCTACCGAGTGCGATCTTCGACCAAAGCTCGCCTCGTTCCCGATCGAGCAGAAAAAGACTGGCTCGATCGGCCTCCATTAACTTAGTTAGCTTCCTGGCAATTAAGTCCAAAGGCCGCGAGGTCCCTTTCCGAATTCATTTTCTGGCAGATTTTGAGAACCGGGAATAGTTTCTCTCCCAGCTGGTTCTCTTCTTTGCCAAATGGTTGACTAGTGGACTCCATTCCTTCGACCTACGCTATGCTCTGATCCAGCAATCGTCAAGGCTTTAGTTTGGTCAGCGTGAAACTGTTGACAGTTAACTGTTAACTAAGTCTACAGTTTGTAGACCGCGTCTACAATCCAAAAATCATCTGCTTGTTCGGCAGCTTACATCTTAGCTGTCTCTCGACGTGGCCACGGCCCCATCAGTCTCCTATACCTCTTAGCACGTTGATCATCTCGGCACCGAGAATTTCCCTTTAGTTGAGTAACTTACTTAAAGTTCCTTGAGCTTACCCAAGATGGCACCCGGGTTGCTCATGGGACTAATCGAAGGTTGAGCGAAGAGGAGGAAAAAGAATCATGGGACCAGCAAATTCCGATTGCGTTAAAGAGTCAAGACGGGCTGAGCGAGATGATCCCCTACATTCGAAAAATTGCTCAACCAGGGCGGTGGTTGGTTTGGGATTGCCGTCTCTCTCTCGTTTTTGTTTCTGGTAGGTTTCGCGTGGATGCGACCGGATTTCAACCAGCAGGAAATCCCTGACTGGAGACCGGTACTCGCACGCGCAGAGGCGTCGGTGGAGAAGAGCGAGCTATACGACGCAAGAAGTTTCTATTCACGAGCTGCCCGGCTGGCATCCTGGCGAGAAGATTGGGGAGGCTTACTCGCGGCCGCCTGCGGTATGAAAATGCTGGATAACGAGTCAAGTCCCTATTCCAATGTCCATACGATTCTTGTGCGCGCCATGATGGCGGCGGAGAGCAGAGAAAGTCGAGCGGGCATTGCCGCAGTGGCGAGGGCCTTTGCAGCCATGGGACAGGACAAAGGCAGCATCTATGGCTTTGGGTCGAATTCAGACGGACTGGCCCGAGCAAATCCAAGACTCGACGAACGTCCATACGGGCGGCTGTTGGTGAGACGCCCGAATTGCAAGAGGGTAAACGTTCGTGGCTGGACTTACCACTAAGCAGCTGGAACTGAAATAAAGCCATCGAGACAAATAGCAATGACACACAAGGAGGAAATGTTTTATGGAAAGCCAAATCTTGGTTCCATTCAACTCGCATGTCCGGATTAGGGACATCATCTCCGTCATTGAAAAGGCCGCTAAACCGGGGATGAGAATTGTTTTCCTGGTTCGTTGTCCAATAGATATCTGGGAATGGCTCCGGGATCATTGGGTGACGACAGAATCTTCGAGGGACGCTATGCTAGCAGGAAGGAAAATCATGGACAAATACTCCCTGGAAGGGCAGAGGGCCTTGGCAGAAAAGATAGTTGCTCCATGCGGTCATGCTTTGCAAAAGATGGAAGTAAAGGCGACCGTGGATGTTTATACCGGCAGTTTGTCGAGCGCGGTGGAAAATTATTGTCGCCGTGACGGGACCTCTCGTAATGCGTGCGCGGAATGACACTCTCCATAATGGGGTTTCTGCGCAGACCCATCGGGTTCATCCTAAGAACAGCGTGATGATTGACCGGTCCTACGATGGTGTGAAGCACAAGTAGAATTAGAATCCTTTGCGATACGGAGCAAGCGAAAATGCTCCTTTGATGGAATTACCAAAGTATCGCGACAATATGCGAGCAAAACGAGGCGCATGACACAGTTAAAACTTGAGTGTGAAGAGGCCCTGCCATCCACTGTATCCAACTCGACGGCTCAGTACAGCATCTTGGTAACTTGCAACAAATGCGCTGGAGTGCACGAAACGGGATTTCCATTACGATGGAAGAAGGCCCTGTTGAGAAGCACAAGTATCGGTAGCTTTTACAGTGGGAAGAGCCTTCCAAAAACTCTGGTAGCGCTTTCTAACCAGGAGTTTCTTGCCCGCTGACAGGACGGCAATTCATCCAGAAAGACACCAAGCAAACATATTCTTGGCTCGATCAAGGGTCGACCCACCGAAATTACCCCGAAGAAATGAAAAGCACACGGATGAGTTTGGCGCGCCGGTATGTCCAAACAGTAGACGGTTCGAAGTCGATTCTCACTGGCGATCAACGAATGATGATCGCGGACCACGATGACCGACTATCCGATGATTTCCACCGTATGACCACCGACGATGTCTATTGAGTCCACTTGAGCCTTTATTAACTTAACGCGGAAAAGATTGTCCATCTTTATCGAACCCTAACTGGGCTTGTTCGCTCGTGACGGCGATCGAGGGCGGAGGCCACTCCAGAGCGAGCGCAGAGGGTTGGAGTTCAGAGTTCAATGTTCAGTGCGCCGGTAAAAGCCGGCAAGGTGTTGTGAATGAAAGTTTCATACAGTGAAGGAGTAGCGACCCACACTGACTCCGAGTCATGCATTTTCGTCCGCAAGGGCGCAGGTGAAGCGTTGACAGGGGTACGTGCAGGCCAGCCATTGAGCCGCGAAATTGAACCACCATCGCGTAAGCGGTGGCCACTTCTGGGTGCCGACGCTGTTGAACTAAGCGGAAGGCAAAACTGGAGGCGTCGGTATGGCGAGACGCCTTTGGACCTGGCGCGGTCTGAGACCCTGAGCATGCACGCAAGCACCTTGAGCGGAAACCGGGAGATCCCGTCACCGTCTGTGAGGGAAGTCACAGACCGCATCGGAAAGTCCAAGGACGCACCCCGATGATGCACGGTCTCGGGAAGTCGCACAGTCTCATAGTACCTGCGAAGCCGCCGAACGAGGCTGGGGCTGAGGCTAAGGAGGCGGTGGAGGAAAGGAGGCTGGCCAAGGGGAAGACGCTCAAGCGTAACAGGTTCCGGACACAGAGCCGGCAGATCCTGTCCAGCACGCTGGAGCGGATACGCGAGGGCGAGGATGGGAGTGAGCATCGCTACCATTCTTATTCCTCTGCTACATCGGCGTTATCACCCGAGGCAAGAGCCGGATGCGGCAATTCCGCACGTCCGGATCCGTGCGGGGGTCGCCCGCGAGGGCGATTCCTACCGCGACAAGTCCCAAACTGCGTTGAACGTGGAACCTTGAACGACCTTTTCGCCCGTCCTCTTAGCAGACATAGGGCTGTGATTGCACACGGTCATTCAGGTGGGAATCCAGCATCTGAGTAGGGTAGCGGCGACGTTCAAACAACAGCTTGGCGATTCTCTGAAGAATAGTGATCGTCGGCACCGCGATGATCATCCCGACGATCCCTAGGGCATGTTCACCCACGATAACCGACGCAATGAGGAGCACTGGATGCAAGTCGTTGCCCTTGCCAACAGCCAGAGGTTGGATCGCTACGAGGTCGAGGAGCTTTAAGGAAAGATAGAGGATAATCACCTGGGCAATGGCTGAGAGACTCTTAAATTGGACTAGGGTAACGAGGATTGCGGTTGCGCCACCGATGATCGGGCCTAGATAGGGCACCACGTTGGCTAGGCCTGTTACGACACCGAGCAAAAGCGGATAGTTGACACCGAGGATCGCGAGTCCCAATGCGCCGCGGTGCCAGACCACAATGCCTTCGATGGCCAAGCCGCGCAGATATCGACCTACGCTGCGATCGATCTCACACCAAACTGCAACTGAGGTCTCAATATGGTTGGCGGGCAAGCGATCCAGCACGAACTGAACAATCCTGCGGCTGTCACGCAGAAAAAAATATGAGAAAAATGGAATCAACACGCCGGCCAGCACAATGGTTGCCAGGTGACTCAAAAGCGCAGGAAGATCGGCGACCTGTTGGTCAATAAAATTATTCAACTTCTCGTAGCGAACTTCGCGCGTTGTAAACAACGAATCCGCGGCGGGGTAGTTGGCGACGATCTGATTTTGCACGGCATCGATGGCTTCGTCAAAGCGCTGGCTGAAGAAAGGCAGGTTGCCCGAAAGAGTGTTAACTTCGGCGCGTAAACGCGGAAAGACGAAATAGGCCGTGAGAAGGAACGCAACACCAAACCCCAGGTAGATCACCGTGACGGCCACTTTGCGTTTAATCATGGCACCTTCGGCGATTTTCACTATCGGGTTGAGCAGATATGCGACGGTGGCCGACAGCAACAGCAGCAGGACGAAATCGCTCGACAAATATACGATCAGAGCCGCAAAAGCGAAGACCAGCGCCCAAATGATAGAAGGGGAGGCGTCCATCCAGTGGAATTGGACCCGTTGGATAATTCGGGCGTTTTTATCGACGGTCCTTCAGTCACGGGAAACGCTTTGCGAAGCCATCCCAGGTTTATCGCCTGCAGAGACTGGCTCGACGATCGTGCTATTTCGTCCATTTCTCTGGGATTGAGACCTGCGCACATAACCTGCAAGGGTCTTCAACAGATTGCTCATCACTTGAATGGCCAGTGTCCTTTGACCCTCCATGAGGTCTTCAAAATCACTCCGGTATAATATGAGAAGACGGGATGCTTCCGCGGCGCGGGCGCTGGCAAAGCGCGGCTGGTCGTCGATTAGCGCCAGCTCGCCAAAGTAAGCGCCTGGGGTCAGTGTTGCGAGTAGTTCTTCTCCCTTGTTGAGGGCGCGGCAAATCGATACCGTGCCGGCAAGGATAATGAACAACGCTTTCCCGGGCTCCCCTTCCATGAAAATTGTCTCGCCCGGAAGGTACTCTTTTTCGAAAAATTTTACCAAAAGCTTGCCAAGTTGCCTTCGAGTCAAACCCGCAAAGAGCGGAACCGTGCCGAGAAGCTTAAGGCGTAATAACTGTTCGTGATCCGTTATTTGCTCGAGCCAGCGCCACCTAGCCATAGAATGCCACGCCCTCGTTTGTGGTGCGAAGTAATGCAAAGCGATCAAGACGGCCTTACCTTATGCTTCCCGCGTCTCTTGTCAAGGGTATTGGGCTCGCAGGAGGGTCATCTTGACGTCGAACAAAGTTGCATCATTCCAGGTCCAATGATATGCGCCTAGCAGGTTCAGAGCGTCCGACCTCCATGAGTTTTGAAATCATTGAACACGGTTGTTATAGTTCCAACGTGGGATCGATAAAGAGGCAACCCTCATGTCGGTAGAAGAACACAAAGCCAAGGGTAAGCGAAACATCAACTGTTTTGTTGTCACGGTGAGTGATACACGCGACGAGACTACCGATGAAAGCGGGCAATTGATCAAGTCGTTCCTCGCCGACGAGAAGCACCTGTTGGCCGGTTATCGGATCGTCAAGGACGAGCCGGCCGAGATTGCGGGACTGCTGCGCGAAGCGCTGGCCAACCAGCAGGTTGAGGCGAGTTATTGTCAACGGCGGGACTGGCATTTCGCCCCGCGACGGAACTTACGAGGTCATTGTGGGGCTACTCGATAAAAGGCTCGACGGGTTCGGGGAGATCTTTCGCTATTTGAGCTATCAAGACATCGGCTCCGCCGCGATAATGAGTCGGGCGGTTGCGGGTTCGGCGCAAGGGAAGGTTCTTATCTCGCTTCCCGGTTCCAAAGGCGCTGTAAGGTTGGCGATGGAGAGACTGATTTTGCCGGAGCTGCGCCACATGGTCTCTCAGCTGCAGGGAAAATGACCGTCAAGGTCAAACTCTTCGCGATCTTGAGAGAGCGCGCCGGCGTGGCGGAAGTCACTAAAGAGATCAAAGAAGGCAGCACGGTAGCCGATCTCTGGGCGGTGCTGCAACAAGATTATCCGAAGTTGGCTGTTCCTGGAATTCGGCTACTTTACGCTGTCAATCAGGATTATGTGAAGCCGGATCGCGTCCTCAAGAATGCCGATGAAGTCGTCTTCGTTCCTCCGGTGAGTGGAGGGTAGAGATGTTTCGCGTCACCGATAAGCCTATCAATCTTCAAGAGTTGGTTGATTGCGTCACTGACCCCGAAGCCGGAGCGATTGCGACTTTCATCGGCACGACGCGCAACAACAACGAGGGACGCAAAGTCATCGCGCTCGACTACGAAGCGTACCCGGAAATGGCCGAGAAGGAATTGACCCGTCTTGGTGAGGAAGCAAGGAGAAAGTGGCAGATCTGCCGGATGGCTATCGTCCACCGAGTAGGTCCCGGTGCAGATTACGGAGCCGAGCGTAATGATCGCCGTTTCAGCGGCTCATCGCGAGGCCGCATTTGCCGCCTGCAGATTCGCCATCGAGGAAATCAAGAGAACGGTGCCGATCTGGAAAAAGAAGTTTATGAAGGCGGCGAAATCTGGATCGGCACTCAGAGCGGGCAGCCGCTGAATCGTTCTTAGAGAATAAAACGGCTGAATTCTTAGATTTTATGCTGCCGACCGTGGGCACAAAAACCTTATCGCGCCAAGACGCAAAGAAAAATTCTTTCTTCTTCGAACTTGGCGCCTCTTGCGCCTTTGCGCGAGACGCAGTTTTTCCGATCTCTTTTTCATCCAAAAATTCAAATATATTTGGCTAGATTTTGATTGCCGATTGAGATCTACTGGAAATCGGCGACGCGACTGTCGTCGGTCCGCAGACGTCTAAATGAGGTGACTGACGGTCAGAAGATACGCAATCGCGAGGAGCGCATAGGCGGCGCAGGCGATACACAAAAAGATCAAGTTGACGCGACCAGGACGAACGGCCGCAGGCAAGTGACGCGGTAAGTAAACATGGTTGAGGAAAATCAAGGCGATGGAGTAGAGTACGGTACCGACGAACCCGATCACGGCTGAGAGTAGGATGAGCGGTCCGGGCTCGGCGAACCCCATCGTAGCGGCGGTGATGGCAGTGAGCAGAAATAGAAAGATCAGATACCAGGAGCGGACCGACACGGACTGCGTCCGTGGAAAAACGCATAGATACAATCCGTGTGAATACGGCTCACCGAATCCACCGTGGCGAGCCAAGTGTCGGACAGAAATGCCGCGGCGACGATCAAGAAGAGAATTTTTCCGAGCCAACCCCAGCTCACTTCGAAAAAACGGCTCTGGACGACGGCCAGTTCATACCCTTGAGGCAGCAGCCCTTTAGGAAACAAGAGCGCATAGGCCAACAGGCAAGTCATGAGAGTCGTGAGAAGATTTCCGCCGATACCGATGCTGATATCCCAAAAAGATAACGTCGCCAACGACCGGCGTGTGCTAGTCCCTCATCGTCGCCCGGGACGGCGCCGGACGCAGGAATTGCCTCGGCTTTGCCCGTGATTGGCCCTGTGAGTCTTCCCATGTAGTGGGCCATCCCTACGCCCTTGTCCCGAATCCAATAGGAATAAAAGAGCGTCCAGAATCCGCCCAGTCCCGCGAAGGTGATCGCGGTGAGCAATTTCGTTGCGTCATCGGGATCCCAAGGCCTCGGCATTGGCGATTCGGGGATGAACAAGCCTTTGACGAAGGCAGGCAGGGCATGTAACGCTTCCGCGTTGGCACTCGCCCATAAAAGTCCCACGAGGGTCAGAAGCGCCACGGCCCACATGAAAGTTTCGATCAGGCGATAGATCACTTTGCTGAGAAGAATCGCTGCAAGAAACACCAAACATCGAAAGATAACCCCAAAAGAGCGTCTGCCCTCTAGGGGTCCAACCCGTCGGGAAATTCGTCAGGGCGGCTAACGACGTTCCGCCGGCGGCGGCAAACGCACCAAACCAAAGAAATGAAAGCGTCATCAAGATCCAGAGGAAAAATGCGAAGCCGCGATTCAATCGGATAAAGCCTTGAAAGATGCTCTCGCCGGTGAGCACCGTATAGCGGCCGATTTCATAGGTGACTGGAAATTGAGAAAGCAGGCGGGGAGCAATAGAAATAGAAATGACAAGCCATATTTGGCAATGATGTACGGCCACCAGATTAATTCGCCACTTCCCTGGGCGAGAGCCATAAAGATGATGCCTGGCCCCAGCGCGGTCCATATGTTGGGAAGCGGTGGTAAAGGAGCTTTCTTGAAGGGCGGAGCGTGCCCCAGGCCGGGTTGTCGAACATGCAATAGATGCTATTGGATGCGGTGGACTGCACCGCCGGGAAGAGATGACAGAAAGCTTTGCAGGGCCTGATCCAAATAAGCGGAGTCTTTGGATTCGAGGGTGACTTTGACCTTATAGTCCGCAATGTCCAGCACGGGATATGAACCGAGCATGAGTTGTGGGTACTTGAGCAGGAGATCGTTCATGAGGCTGGCAATGACTCCTTCACCTTGCCTGACATATACGACTTTGAGGAAGTAGGGCGCATCGCGAAATCTTTCTTTGATGGCGTGAAAGCGCTCCTGGAGTATTTTTGGAATTCCAGGAAAGATGAAGACATTATTGATTTTTATCACCGGGGCAAAGAGGGCCTCAGTTGCTAGAAGCTCCGCACCTTCGGGAACATTGGCCATTCTTAGCCGGGCTTCATTAACCTCCGAGCCAAGGCGTTGGCGCATTCGCTGTTCGATCGCGGGATGGCGGACTACCTTGAGACCAAAGCCGTGCGCGATTCCGTCTATGGTCACGTCATCATGGGTGGGTCCGACACCTCCCGAGGTGAAGACCCAGTCAAAACGCTTCGCGAAACCAGCGACCTCTTGGCCGATCAATTCGATTTCGTCGGGAATTGTCGAGATCTTTTGAACGTCCACGCCGAGCTGACGCAACTCGGTGCAAAAGAAATGGGAATTGATGTCCTGGGTTTTCCCGGACAGCACCTCGTTGCCAATGATGACGATACCGGCAGTTTTTGACATGCTCTTCTTCTACCGCAATAAAACGATGGCAAGCAAGCGCAGCGCTCGAGAAGCTGTTACATATCGAACTCACTGCAACTCATAAAGAAATGGCAGCGGGGATTGGAGCAGACAAAGCGGCATTTGTGATTGAGGAGCTTAAAACCGCAAATGGGACAAAACTCCCACCAGGCTTCCTGCTTTTCTGCCTCTGAAGATTCGCATTGGTTCATGATTTGTCTCCTCGGAGCGATATGGAAAAAATCGATCATCATGGTTGCTTGTAATCGAATTGAGTTTGGTTGACAAGCAATATTTGCGGGGCGAGACTCGTTTGTTGGACTTCGGAATGTGCTCATAATATACCAAGCGATAGACCACTTGGCGAATCGGCCGGGAAAACCATAAATCAGTTTCCGTCCTGATCGAAAATCGTGGACAAGCCGTTACCCAAAAAGAGTTTGGAAGAACTCAGAGAAGAGCGGCGACGTGCCCGCTGGAGCGCCTTTTGGACCCCCTTCATCACGCTCGTCTCCATCGTTAGCTCGGTGGGGCTCCTCATGTTCTTCCTTCGGGCCTGTCAGGATCGATTGCCGTACCCGTTACAACAAGGGCCCCCGGCTCGGCCTCAAAAATCAATCTACAGTCGTCCGGCTAGCAGCAGCGTCTGCCACAGTCGGACATCAGATTGAAGGCCCAAGCGCAAAACACAGTGCTCCGAATACCTCCTCGGTAGGCCATGAGCCTCCTCTTCTTTCTTGACCGCGGCCTCGGCGCATTAGTGCCGCCGTTCTCGGGAGTATCGGTGCCATTGTGCCTGTTCCCGTTGCTCGTTGCTGTCAGCCGGCCGCCTTGCTTTGCGGTCTGGTTTCATGGCTTCTCCGCATAACGAAAGCAGGGCCTCACTTTGATTGAACTCCTAGTTTCGTTATAATCGCGCTTTAGGCCCTTTGAGCTCCACATCATGAACGAAGTCGGCGTAATCATTTTGGCGGCGGGGTTGGGGAGACGGATGAAATCCAGTTTTCCCAAAGTCATGCATCCCCTGAGTGGGAAGCCTTTATTCCTCCATGTTTTAACTACCGCAACGGCGACTCAAGCCAGACAAAGTGGCAATCATTATCGGACATGGCGCCGAGGCGGTAAAGCAGGCCTATCCTAACGATGATGTTAAGTGGGTCGTTCAGGAACAACAGCTCGGCACCGGCCATGCAGTTCTCTGCGCCAAGAATAGCTTTGGGGAATTTGCCGGCGATATTCTCATCCTTAGCGGTGACGTGCCGCTGATCTCCGAACGAACGTTAAGCGCGATTCTTCATTTGCACCGGAAACGCAACGCCTCGTTAACCCTGCTGACGGCATTGCTGAGAGAACCCAGAGGCTACGGTCGCGTCCTGCGTCATGCTGATGGCGCCCTCGCGGGCATCGTTGAAGAGCAAGACGCGACGGATGCCCAGCAGCAGATTGAAGAAGTCAACGCTGGGATCTATGTTGCGTCCGCGCCATTTCTATTTTCGGCTTTAGGAAAGGTAAAAAACCACAACGAACAAGGCGAGTACTACTTGCCCGATACCGTGGCCATTGCGCTGAAGCAAGGAGAACGAGTCGCCACGATGCAGGTGGACGACCCGCGTGAAGTGATGGGGATCAATACCAGAGAGGAGCTCGCTCAGATGGAAAAGACATTGCAGGAACGGATCAATCGAAAGTGGATGGATAACGGCGTCACGCTGAAAGACCCCAATACGACTTACATCGACAGTGACGTTGTGATCGGCAAGGATACCGTTGTCGGGCCAAACACTCATCTGCGTGGCAACACCGTCGTCGGCGAGCGCTGCCAAATCGACGGCAGCGCCTATCTGACGGATACTCAAATTGGTGATGAAGTTCACGTGAAGTTTTCGGTCGTCATGACAAGCTCCCGGGTGGCCGCGGGCGCGATTATCGGGCCCTTCGCCCATCTTCGTCCAGGAAGCTCGCTGGGTCCAAACGTTCACATCGGCAACTTCGTTGAAACGAAAGAGGCGACCGTCGGAGAAAATAGCAAGGCGAACCATCTTGCCTACTTGGGAGATGTAACGATTGGACGGGACGGTAATATTGGGGCGGGGACCATCGTTTGCAACTACGACGGGTTTAAAAAGTATCGAACAAAAATCGGCGACCGGGTACAGGTGGGAAGCGACTCTACGTTGGTCGCCCCCATTTCGCTGGGTGATGATGTGTACGTTGCCACAGCGACGACCCTGCGTCACGATATTCCCGCCGGAGCCTTGGCGTTCAATGAGCGCCAAGAGCGAGTGCGTGAGGGCTGGACCGAGCAGAAGCGAGAGAAGATGAAAGGAATCAAAAAATAATGTGCGGCATTGTCGGATATATCGGTAAACGGGACGCCGCGCCGCTGATCCTGGAGAGTCTGAGAAAGCTCGAGTACCGGGGCTATGATTCCGCAGGAATCGCGGTCGTGAATGATGGCCACTTCATGGTCCGTCGCTGCGAAGGGAAGCTCAAGAATCTGGAAACCGTTCTCGATAGAGATCCGATGGTCGGGACGATCGGCATCGGCCATACGCGCTGGGCGACCCATGGCCGGCCGTCTGAAACCAACGCCCACCCCATCGCGCGGGCGACGTGGTGGTTGTGCATAACGGGATCATCGAAAACTACCTTGATCTCAAGGAACAGCTGATCCGCCGGGGACAAAATTCTCCTCTGAGACAGATACAGAAATTGTCGCGCATCTTGTCGCTGAAAAAATTGATAAAGGATATGGATTTTTGGAGGCCGTGAGAAAAGTCTTAAGGAAATTCACGGTTCCTATGCTTTGCTGTTTCTCAACCAGAGAGATCCCAAACGGCTCATCGTTGCCAAGAACTCGACTCCCATCGTGATCGGTGGGGGTGAAGGGGAGACCTTCATCGCCTCCGATATTCCCGCATTGCTCGACTATACCCGCAAGGTCGCCTTCCTAGAAGATGGCGAAGTCGCGGAAGTCTCAGCCGATTCGTTTCGGCTTTTTAACGGCAAAGGTAAATCGATTCAAAGGCCTTTCAAAGAAATCACCTGGGACGCGGTGGCGGCGCGCAAGGGCGGCTATCGCCATTTTATGCTCAAAGAGATTCACGATCAGCCGCGGGCCGTGGCGGACACATTTCGGGGCCGCATCTCTTTAAAAGACGGCGAGGTATCACTGGAAGACATTCGCCTTACAACGAGCCAGGCACGCCAGATCGAGCGCGTTCATCTCGTCGCCTGTGGGACGGCGTGGCATGCGTGCCTCGTGGGCAAATTCATGATCGAGGAAATCGCGCAAATTCCGGCGGAGGTCGACTACGGTTCGGAGTTCAGATACCGTTCGCCGTTGATGGACCCGCGCTCTGTTCTTCTCATGGTCAGTCAGTCGGGCGAAACCGCGGACACGTTGGCGGCCGTCGAGATAGCGCGGCTCAAGAAAGCCAAGGTGCTATCCATCTGCAACGTCGTAGACTCGTCAATTCCTAGAAAGTCGGATGGAGTTCTCTACACCCACGCAGGGCCCGAGATCAGCGTCGCGAGCACCGAAAGCCTTCACCACGCAGCTCACGGCGCTCTATCTTCTGGCTATCGCGTTGGGGCGGCGCAGGGGAAGCCTGAGCAAGGCACAGGCGAAGAAACTCCTCGCCGACCTGATGCATTTGCCGCATTGGATCGAAGAGACCTGAAGCTGGAAAGTGAGGTTGAAGTTTTGGCGCGGGACTTGACTGCCAATGCCGATTTTCTCTATCTCGGCCGGGGCATCAACTATCCGATTGCTCTTGAGGGCGCGCTCAAGCTGAAGGAGATTTCTTACATTCATGCTGAGGGCTATCCCGCAGGCGAGATGAAACATGGCCCCATAGCGCTGATCGACGAAAGAATGCCGGTCGTTGTGCTTATGCCTAGCGACCGTTACTTTCAGAAGACCCTGGGTAATTTAAAAGAGGTGGAGGCCCGCGGGGAAAAGTGATCATCTTGACCGACGAGAAGAAGGTTCCCTCAGAGATTTCCTCCTTCGGCGTGCTGACCGTACCCAAGGCTTCCCATTTTCTTACGCCCATCGTCATGAGCATCCCGCTACAATTGCTCGCCTACTATATTGCAGTTCATCGCGGTACCGACGTTGATCAACCGCGGAATCTCGCGAAGAGCGTGACGGTGGAGTAGCGGGTCGGATTAGTTTCCCGTTCAAGTCGTTCAAACAGTTCAAATCGTTCAAGCCGTTTGCGGAACAAGAACGGTCAAGTCACCCATTGGGTTTTTGAAATATGATCAGTTACGGCAACGCCGCGCGCAGTGAGCCCGCGCTCTGTTCGGGGGTTACGGTATTGATGTAAGAACCCGATCCCCACTCAAATCCCCCGACCTGTATCAGCTTCGGGATGATCTCCATATGCCAGTGGTAATAGTTATTCTCCTCCTGATCAAGCGGGTTCGAATGGATGAAGTAATTGAACGCCGGGCTGCCAAGGCTGCGGTTGAGTCGGATCAGCGTCTCGCGCAGAATGCCAGCTAAATCATCGTCATCTTGTTGAGTGTTGTGCTCAAAAAATGACGAGTGTTGTTTGGGTAAAATCCAGGTTTCGTATGGAAAACGGGGTGCGAAGGGGCACATCACGAGGTAGCGCGCATTCTCAATAACGAAGCGCTCGCCTCCATCAGTTTCCTTCCGTATGGCGTCGCAAAAACACACCGTCGGTTTGCTTCGTAATAGTTTTGAGCCGCGTTGATCTCCTCCAGGACCAGCTTGGGTATCATGGGCATCGCTATTAGCTGCGAATGAACATGCTCGAGAGTCGCCCCCGCCTCGACGCCTTGGTTCTTGTAAATAAGGATGTAGCGAAATCGTCTGTCGGTTCGATGCTCCATGATTCGATGACGATAGGCTCGAAGAATTGCTTCAAACTGTTTTTCTCCTAGCAGCGCCATGTCGGTTACATGATACGGGCTTTCGATGATGACTTCATGGGCGCCGATGCCACTATGGACCTCGTAATTCTCATCAGTAATCTGAGTTGCGCTTCCCTCCGGCACGAGGGCGGGATACTTGTTAGGGACCACTCGCACAGTCCAGTTCGGGAAGCTGGAAGGGTCGCTCTTGTCACGGAGGACTAGTATCTCCGGGGGAGTCATGTTCTCATTTCCAGCGCAGAAGGGACACTGAGCGGTATCCGAAGCTTCCGGGCGTATGGGCCTCTTCGCTCTTTCGGTGGCGATGATGACCCAGCGATCGACGGTGGGATCTTTTCTAAATTCCGGCATCGGATAGCGCTCGGGATGGTGACGTAACTCGCGTGCTTACGCTAGCCCGCATCATTCACGGCGTAAAAGAACCGAGGAGTAAGCCTCTCCGGTCGCGGGCAATGGGCCTCTACCTCGAGGAGGGCTGCGAATTTGAGTGGTGAAGCATACGTTGCGTAAGAAGCGCGAGCTTTTAACCAAGGAGCGGTTAAGTCAGCGCGGCTTTACGCTCCTGTGCCCGCTCGCTTCGAGGCTCACTCCTCGGTGTACAGTCTATCATGCTTTTTCTCGTACGGTGAATAATGCGCGCTAGTTGTTGGGATTCACGTGAAAGTCCTTAGCGAAAAATAAAACTCCGAAGACCCCTGCCGGGTGGCCTCCGGCCGTGTGCGTTGCACGGAATGAAAGTGCTGCTTGAGTTCAAGTGTAAAGTATGAAGCTCTTGGTTAACGAAACCTTTAACAAGAAAAGATCCCCCTGGGCGGAGCAAGGCGGTCGCCACCGTCAAAGCGGTTCTATTTAACTCCAAGCAGCGTGCGGCATCTGCGTCGCGAATCCCGCTTAGGCGCGGTGCCAGATCCGACAAGACACAATGGACCTTGCCGTCAACGAGTTCTGATATTTTTTGGAAATCTCTGGAGACGTGATGTCGCCCTGGAAGAAAATGATGTTAGCTTCGCGCAACGTCTCGATGGGCTGGAGATCGATGCCAATAACTTTTCCGCTCTGGCCGACAAACTTTGCGGCAACCTGAAGCCAGCCACCTGGAGCGGCCCCCAGGTCGACGACTACAACACCAGGTCTCATGAGGCGAAAGCGCTGTTGTAGCTCAAGCAGCTTATACGCGGCGCGGGATCGGTAGCCTTCTTGCTTGGCTTTTTGTAATAACTATCCTGGGACTTGTAGGTCATAGACTTTCACTGATCCTAGCATGTGCTGAAAAACTCTGCTCGCAGGCTGCTCAAAAGATCTCAGAGGCGAGGCGTGCGAAAGATCGACGAGCGGAAGCGTACTCTAGGCGGTACGTTGAACGCGAAGTCGATTGAGCGCAACGAAGCATATGAGGCTTTTTCAGCAGCCTGCGACGAGAAAAAAGCCCAGCCTAAAAGTTAGGCTGGGCCTCGGCTGGCTGATTTTTGGATTACCTTACTGACCCTTAACTTGAAACTCGACCCGGCGATTCACGGCTCGTGCCCAACTGGTTTCCTGGCCTATCAACGGTTTAGTCTCTCCCAGGCTGGCTGCAGACATTTTTCCGGGATCCACCCCCAAGGACGCAAGCTCTTTCATGACTGTCTCGGCGCGGCGCAGCCCTAACTTCTCATTGTACTCGTTGCTTCCGACATCATCTGTATGGCCCTCGATAGCAATCGTAATATTAGCCTTCTCTTTGAGCCTTTGCGCGGCAAGATAAACTTCTCCCTTGCCAAGTTCCGTGAGCTCCGCAGAGTCAAAGCGGAAAGCGACATTAGGAAAGACCACCCGCTCGACCTCCACAATCTTGGGCACTTCCTTGATGACTTCCTTAACGACAATTTTTCGACGGGAACCTCAACCACCCTGATGACTTCTTTCGGTGGCTCTGGTGCCGCCGTCACTTTTGCCGGAGGTGGCGCCTCCTGCAATGGGACTCTGGGGGACGCTCCATAGTATGGATAAGGCCGGGGGTCGGAGATAACCGGAGGGTGGGGTTGGTGACCGAAAAAGCCTCGGCCGGTGCACTGCTGCTAACAAGAAAATGGAAGGGTCTAAAACCGTCCACTCCAGAATGAATCCGGCAGGATTGAGCAGGTATGCCGCAATCCTGAAAGGGTTGGATTGACTGTCGTCGTACTCGTCAGGCGCAGCGATGCTGAGGTTTTGGTCCAAGGGTGAGACCTAGAATCATCAACGAGCACTAGAAGTCGTAAACTCTTCATAATAGCCTCCTTATCCGCCTACCAGGTCAAGTTTAAGGTGTGCCCCCATGCTTGTCAAACTCATCATGTAGGCCGCGGTTCCCTTGTAAAGCAGGGCTTGTTTATGCGAGAAAAAGCCTCAGACCTAAATACTTGGGTCTGCCGGTGATGATCGCGAAATTCCTTCGCTCGTCGGCTTGGCCCCGGCCTCGCTGGGATTTCGCTTGCAGTCGAGGCTTCGAAACGGGTCCCTCGGGCTTGCTCCGCAGAACCGGTGAAACAACAGATTTTGGAGATAGCGAACGTTGGGTATAAAGGTTGAAAATAAGGAACGGGTGGTTCATATCACAATGGACCGTCCGCCGCTGAATGTTCTCGACATCCCGTTATTGCGGGAGCTCGACGCCGTGCTGACGGCTTGCGCGGAGGACACCGCTGCCGACGTTATGGTCATTGAAGGTGCGGGCCAACGAGCGTTCTCTGCCGGAGTCGATATCCGCGATCACACGCGTGAGAAGGTTCCCGAGATGCTCGACGTCGTGCACGGAGTGATCCGGAAACTCTTGGCGCTCCCCCAAGTTACCATTGCCGTGGTCCGCGGTGTCTGTCTGGGCGGGGGTTGCGAATTGGCAAGTTCCTGTGATTTGGTTGTCGCGTCAGAAGAGAGTTCCTTTGCGACGCCGGAGATCCATGTGGGATGTTATCCGCCGGTGGCGCTGGCCCGGTTTTCCTCGCTGATCGGTTATCATCGTGCCGCGGAAATGATTCTTACGGGGCGAACGTTTTCCGCTCAGGAGGCTTTGGCCATGGGACTGATCAACCGTGTCTTTCCGGGCGATCAGCTCGAGGGCGAGCTTAAATCTCTATTAGAAGAGCTTCTAGGCAAGAGCGGGGCGGTTTTACGTATCGCGCTCAAGGGTCTACGGGAGCTTTCTCTCAAAGGATTTGCCGATGCGCTCAGGCGGTCGGAGGACTTGTATTGCACCGAGCTTCTCCATACAGAGGATGTGGAAGAGGGAATTCGCGCATTCCTCGAGAAAGGAAACCTCAGTGGATGCACCGTTAGAGAATGTCTTATGCTAAAATGGAGAAATTCCAATGTTCGTATCGGTCTAGTCCAAGACCAGGTGTGTCATGCGGTGGATTAAGCTGATCGCTATTCTTTCCCTGGGGCTGTTTTCTTCGGCGTCTTAGTCGTCCTGCACTTGTGCATCAGCGTGCTAAGACTTCCTAACCGCTGGAAGATTGTCAGCCGCTGGATTCGAGGCTTTACCTGGTCAATGACAAGAATTCTGAATATCAAAATAACGGTGGAGGGTGACGCTGGGCAGCTCGAGCGCGGCGGTTATGTCATCATCAGCAACCATTTTGGTTATCTCGATGGGATTGTTCTCGGAAGCCTTTTCCCGGTGATTTTTGTTTCAAAACAGGAAGTGAAAAGCTGGCCGGTGGTTGGTCAGTGGACGACACTTTGCGGCACCGTTTTTATCAATCGGCAAAGAAAGGGCCTCGATTCCGCTGGCGGTCAAAGAGATCAGCCAGAAACTAAAGCAACAAGCAAATATTTTGTTGTTTCCCGAGGGAGCGGCGACCAATGGTGAGCGGATGCTGCCCTTTCAGACCGCTCCGTTCGCGGCGCCTTTGAGAAGTCGGGCGATTATCGTACCGCTTACGCTTGGCTTACAAAGGTATCGACGAACAGCCCGTGTCGGCGGCCAACCGTGACTTGATTTATTGTTACGACGATATGCCCGATGTTCCCGCACTTTTGGAAGCTTCTCTCATTGCGCCGGATCGAAGCAAGAGTGACGATCCAGCCAAAGATTGAGTGTAGCCGATATGAAGACAACTCGGCAGGTAGGAAAAAACTTGCCGAGGATTGTTACGACCGTGTTTTGGGACGAATGCGCAAAAGGGATTGCGTGAACGAAGATGAGGAAGAGGCAGCCCCAGAAAACTCTCGGGGCTACTTTCCAGTTAACTGTTTCTTGATGTTCTCGACGAACTCTTTGAGCATGGCGTCGGCTTTCTTTGCGGATGATCGGCTGGCCAAACTCGCCAATCTTGCCCAAAATATTCACGTCCGTCTCCACCAAGAGTTCGGTTTGATCAGCGCCCAACTCTTTGAGCGTCATGCTGGTTTTACCGTTCACGGCACCGGCAGCCATGCGATCTTTCGCCTCGGCGCGTAGAGCTGCGCGCCAGTTCTCACGGTCTTGTTCTTCGACAATTATCTTTCCCTGGAGATTGAGGGAGATGGGCCCGACTCTGACTTTCAGTGCTCCCTGATAGGTCGTATCGTCGATCTTGCTGACAGACTCAACCCCTGGCAGCGATTGCGCTACTTTGGGCACGTCCATGAGAAAGTTCCAAAGAGGTTCACGGGCAACTGGAATCTGCGCGCTCTGGGTAAATTTCAACGCTTTCTCCTTTTCTTGACCGTCTTCTTCTTGGTTGCTTTTGCGGCGGGCTTGGCTTTGGCTAGCTGGCGAATATCTGGCGAGGGCTTTTTCCAGAGCGCGCCGGACAAATACGCCGGCCATCTCTTTCTTGTAGCCTGCCGACCCGCGAAAATCGCTGACGGGATCGACTGCCTCCTTGGCCTTTTCCGCCGGCTTCAGCGAAGCCTTCGGCTTTAACGGGCTGACCCCGCAGAACGGCTTCCGCCGCCGTGGCCCGGATCGGTGTAGTTCCGACGCTGCCCAGAGCGATGCGAACGTCACTGATGGTTTTTTGTTCTTATCCAAGGTGAGCACTGCCGCCGCTGACACCGTGGCGTAGTCATCGGCGGTCCGGGGCAAGAACTTCAAGTAAGCTCCGCCTGCATTGGCTGCCATACTGGGAACAAACACTTCGGTGATGATCTCGTCAGGTTTGAGCGACGGTTTCGTAATAGTCCGTGAAAAATTCATCGAGCGGAATAACCCGGCTCCCGTTGGGCGAAGTTGCTTTGACCGTTGCTCCCAGCGCGATCAAGGTTGGCGGTGGGTCCTGGTTCGGATCCGCATGAGCCAAACCCCCTCCGACCGTGGCCCTATTGCGCACCCGAATCGTGGCGACGTGGTGATAGGTCTCGGCGAGCAGTGGCAGGCGCCGGCGCACCAGTGACGAATCTTCCACTTCGCGATGCGTGGCTAGACCGCCGATGCGCAGCCCGCCATCTTTCAGCTCGATACCGTTGAGCCCGCGCACGAGAGCGAAGGCTTACTAGGCAGCTCGGTCGGACCAGACGCTGCTTCATCATAATCACTAACGCGGTGCCGCCTGCGATGAGCTTCGCGTCGGTCCCGAATTCTTTCAACGTGGCATGAACTTCCTTGAGATTCTTGGGAGTACGGTATTCGAAAGGTATCATGGCTGTGTCCTTATTTGGCGAATTGATATGCCTTCTGGATCGATTCGATGATCTTGTAGTAGCCCGTGCAGCGGCAGAGGTTGCCCATCATCCAATCCTTAATCTCGTCTTCGTTTGGCCTTGGGTTTTGATCGAGGAGTGCTTTGGCAGCAACCACCTGACCGGGGGTGCAGATGCCGCACTGAAAACCGCCGTACTGGATGAAGCTCTTCTGCACCGGATGGAGCTCGCCGTTCTTGGCCAAGCCTTCAACGGTGGTGATGTCATGGCCATCGGCAAAAACTGCCAACTCAAACAGGCGCTCACCATGTCGCCGTCCACGAGGACCGTGCAGGCGCCGCACACGCCGACGCTGCAACCCTCTTTGGTACCTGTGAGCCCGAGATCGTAGCGCAGAACAATCGATCAAAAGACGATTGGTTGGAACTTCGGCTTCCACCTTCTTTCCGTTGACGCGAAATTTTATCTTCTTATTCATCGCTGTTCCTTTCTCAGCTTTCGTCGGAGCGAATTTTGTATAGACCGGGAATACGCGCTTGGGCTTCCTATATAGAAAGAAATTGGCTAAACTGCAAGCCGTTTTGTCCTTATTATGGCAGAAAAATGGGTACACAGGACTAGCTTAATTTGTTGGACTTCGCGCTGATTTTGTCATGACGGCGCGAAAACGCCGAATGAAGACGTTAGAAGTTTAGGGTCAACTACAACTTGGCGAAGTGGCGAATTTAGGGTACAAAGGCAGCAAACAAATTTCCGAAGGAGGAGAAGCATGATTAACCTAACCGACGATATGCGCAATTTGATCGACAACGCCTCTAGCCAACGGTTCCCCTTGCATTCTGGCGAGCGTTTCCGCCGAGGGTGAGCCGGATATCGGCTACAAAGGCAGCATGATGATTTTTGACAACGAGTCCCTTGCCTATTGGGAACGAACTCGCCGTCAACACCTCAAAAACGTCAAGGAAAACCCGAAAGTCGTGGTCTTATTCCGAGACACCAAAACCCGGGTCAATTGGCGCTTTCATGGAACGGCGACCTTGCACGAGCAGGGCGCGCTCAGAGATCAAGTCATGGCAAGGACGGTGAAGGATGAGATCGATAAAGACCCCGAGCGAAAAGGGGCCGCGGTTATCATCCGCGTCGATCGTGTGACGAATCTGGCGGGACAGGTGTTGCAGAGCGCTAGCATGAGGGAATTGTGGGGTTGGAGTGGGGGTACTGGAGTGTTGGGTTTTAAATGCATCACTCCATTGACCTAGTCCAGCAGGTTGCTAAAAAACTCTGTTTGCAGGCTGCTCAAAAGATTTCAGAGGCGAGGCGCGCAATATCGATATGCGTAGTCGTGGCTCTGTGAATATGGCACGATACGTATGCTAGACGACCGAGTCGATTGAGCGCAACGAAGCCATATGAGTCTTTTTCAGCAGTCGGCCTAGGAAGGCTGATCACCGATCTGATGCTCTTGCCTTGATGCATAAGATCGAAGGCCTCGTTAATTCTCTCCAGGGAAACCTGTGCGTGATCATCGGATCAACCTTGATCTCGCCGCTTAAGTATCTCTCGACATAACCGGGTAGCTGTGAGCGGCCTTTGACTCCCCAAAGGCCGTTCCGCGCCAGACTCGCCCGGTGACCAGTTGGAACGGTCGAGTGCTGATTTCTTCCCCGGACGCCGCCACGCCTATGATAATCGATTCACCCCACCCCTTGTGACAACACTCCAACGCAGCGCGCATCGTTTTGACGTTGCCGATGCATTCAAAAGAGTAGTCGACGCCGCCGTCGGTTAAATCGACGATGGCTTCTTGGACCAGCCTGCCTTGATCGCTGGGATTGATAAAATCCGTAGCGCCTAAGAGTTTGGCCATCTCGAATTTCTTTGGATTGAGATCGATAGCGATGATCCGCTCGGCCTTGGCCAGGACCAAACCCTGAATTACGCTCAAACCGATGCCGCCAAGACCGAACACGGCCGCCGTGGAACCGGCTCTCACTTTGGCGGTATTTAAAACGGCGCCGATGCCGGTCGTGATACCGCAACCGAGCAGACAAACTTTGTCCAGCGGCGCCGCTGGATTAATCTTGGCTAGCGCGATTTCTGGGAGGACCGTGTACTCGGAAAAGGTCGAGGTGCCCATATAGTGGAAGACAGGCTTCCCTTTGACTGAAAAGCGCGACGACCCGTCGGGCATCACGCCTTTCCCCTGGGTGATGCGGATCGCCCCGCACAGATTTGTCCGGCCGGACTTGCAAAACTTGCACTGGCCGCATTCCGGGATGTAGAGCGGAATCACGTGGTCGCCCGGCTTGACGCTGGTAACCCCGTTACCGACTTCCATTACGACTGCGCCACCCTCGTGGCCCATGATGGCAGGAAAGATTCCCTCCGGGTCCTTTCCGGAGAGAGTGTAAGCGTCGGTGTGGCATACCCCGGTAGCTTTTACCTGGAGCAGCACCTCACCGTTCTTTGGCCCGTCGACTTCCACTTCTTCGATGGCTAAGGGCTTACTCGCTTCCCAGGCAACTGCGGCGCGTGATTTCATAGTACCTCCGGATAACACGACTGGAGTAATGGAATATGAGAGCATATGGCTGATAACTTCTCGGCATATGAAGCATATAGAGATGAAACTATAAGCCATACGCCATTCGCTATAGCCATCTGGCTTATACTCCAACACCCCGTTTTGCCTTTCATCCGCGTCTTAGCAGATTAGATCCGGTTTGGGAACGGTTGGGTCCCCGTAATAAAACTGTTGCAATTATTCCGGCATATGTGGGAAGGATAGGAAAACTTCACCAAGGAGGTAAGCTATGTTTCTCGAGATGCGAACCTATGATGTTGAAACCGGGTATGACGAACAACTTTGTCGAACGCTTCGCCGAGGGGCTCACGGCGCGCCTGCAAATTTCTAAGCTGTTGGGTCTTTGGCAATCCGAGGTGGGCGGGCTTAATAGGGTCGTTCATATATGGCCCTATGAGAGTTTTGAAGACCGCGAGCGGATTGGCCAAGAGGCGAGAAAGACCGGCAAGTGGCCACCGAAGACCCAAGAATTCATCATCACTCAGGAGAACAAAATCATCCAGCCGGCGCCTTTTCACCGCCGTTACCCGAAAGCAAGCTGGGCAACGTATACGAGTTTCGGACCTATACCTATCAGCCGGGCACGATGCCGACGGTGTTAGAACGATTTGGCAAGGTGATGGCGGGGCGCACAAAGGTCTCGCCGTTGGTGTTCGCTGGTCATACTCTCATCGGACCGCTCAATCAATACATTCACGTTTGGGCGTACAAAGATGGCGGAGAGCGCGACCGACTCCGGGCCGAAGCCTCAAAGACAGTGGAAGGATGGCCGCCTGCGACGAGAGAGTTCCTGGTGATGCAGGAAAACATGTTGATGACCCCGTCAGCCTGCGCGCCATTTAAATAAGGGTCGGAATAGAGCGTTGGAGCACAGGAGTAGTGGAGTGTTGGGTTTAAACACATCACTCCATTACTCCACTACTCCAATACTCCGACGCTTAGTGGTTGACGTAGCTTCCTCTTCAACGTTTGGAACTGCTTGAACCTTTGGAACGCTTTGAACGGGTCGTATCGAAGACCTGTGCTTTACAAGAGTTTGATTCGCCCGCTGCTTTTTCTCGGCGACCCGGAGAAGACCCATGAGCGGACCTTAGCCTTGCTCTCTAAAATCGAATCCTTCGAAGGAGTCCTGGAACGATTATTCTCTGTGCAGGATGATAGGCTGCGAGTCAGGTTGGTCCCTTACCTTTCCTAATCCGGTGGGACTGGCGGGAGGCTTCGACAAGAATGCTGTCGCAGTAAAAACCATAGCCGGGTTTGGTTTTGGTTTCATAGAGATCGGGGCCGTAACGGCATTGGCGCAACCAGGCAATCCCAAACCGCGGCTTTACCGTCTACCTGAAGACGAAGCGCTGATCAATCGATTGGGGTTCAATAACGAAGGGGCGACGGTCATCGCCGAGAGGCTTAGAACGCTCCGAGGAAACGCAACGCCGCTCAAGATTCCGCTCGGAATCAACATCGGTAGAAGCAAAATCGTTGAGACCAAGGACGCAGTGGCGGATTTCGTCTCCGCATTCGACAAGCTCTATCCCTATGGCGACTTCTTTACACTCAACGTGAGTTCTCCCAATACGCCCCAGTTGCGTGACCTCCAGGAGAGAGATCGGCTGCAAGGATTGCTCCGAGCCATCCAGGAAAAAAATTACCAACTTAGCTCCCGTTCCGGGCAGACGCCGAAGCCGATTCTGGTCAAGATCGCTCCGGATATGGATTTCTCTCAGGCCGACGATATCGTTGGGGTGGCGATATCAGAAAAAATCAGCGGCATCATCGCCACCAATGCAACGGCGTTCTTGCGCGAAACTTTGGTTTCCGGCAGCCAGGAGCCAGGGGATTGAGCGGCAAGCCGCTGCGCGCTTTAGCGACTTCCTTCGTGCGCCATCTTTATCGCGCGGTTGGCGGCAAGCTACCGATTATCGGCGTCGGTGGAATCTTCACCGCCGAGGATGCCTATGAAAAATTAGAGCCGGCGCCAGCGCTGTACAGATCTACACAGGTTTTGTTTATGAGGGCCGGCGGCGGTCAAACGGATTAACCGAGGTCTGATCCGTCTCATGGAACGAGATGGATTCAGATCAATACCGAAGCGGTAGGAGCTGACAACTAAAGCGAAATGAGGATTGCAGTGTTGAGTTTTGAGTGCCGTACCAGTTTTAAAGAGATGACTTAACAGGATTTTTATTGGCCAGGATCAGGCCGTTGAGTTCGTGAGGCAAGACCGAGACCATCCAAAAAAATAGAAATACATGCAGTGAAGGCTAGACCAGGCCTTCAGATTTCTGGAGCAGGCCGGATCCAGGAATTTCCCTTAAAAGTTCAGCTCTAACTCCCTGAGCTAACATCAGGTTCTTAGGGCAACAAGCCTTTGTCTTGGAGAGAAGCGCCGTTTCAGATACTATAACTTGCTATTCGTAATGGGTCTCTCAATACTGTCGGCTACGGACTCGACCCCACAGCGGTATTGACGGTCGCTACTCCACGTCACGGCTGGCTTGAGACCCCTATCGTATGTCAATGAAAGGGTTGAATTTGAATCGATGAAAGCGCGATTGAATATCTTTCTTCTCTTCTTGTTTTTCTTGTCTTCTCGTTTCATTCGTCGATAGTTGACGGCGGCAGAGTTACCACGTCCTGCCAAGCAGACCGGCGAGTCGGGGACACCTGCTAGCCGGGCCTGGCCCTGCCGCACCATCGCCAACCGGACTCGGCGCCAAAATGCTCGGCAGGGGATACGCTCACGATTCATGCGGGGCACCTACGATGAGTATATCACTCATAACCAGCTCGTCTCCGGGACGGACGATGCCAACAGGACAATAATCAGGCGGCTCCTGGCGAGACAGTTACGCTGACCGAATAGATACCTGTTGCGATTTGGCGGTCAATAATCTGGGTCCACGGTAAAAGCGCCACTTTTGACGGGCTGATCTTGGACCTGGCGTTCCGACCGGACGGCAGCTATTCTACGGTAACGATGACAACTACACCCTGCCGACATATATCACCCTCAAAACCCAGAGGTAAAACTCGCGTAACGCAGACGCCTCGCGTGGTCCTGGAGGGTGGTTTTCACCAAAATAATCACCGGGCAAGGTCCACGACTGCAAAGCGATCCCGTAAGTTCCGGGAGCGAACACTTGGCATCTATATAAGCGCTGGAAGCGGACACTGGCTGGTGGAGGGAAACGAGGTCTCATAACGTATCGGGCTTGGGGATTCATCAGTTTCATACGGCAAGCGATAGCACGATCATTCGGTACAATTACGTCCACGATGTCGGGTCACCCGGCATCCTCGCTGGATCGAGCTTTCTGATACGGGCAAGTCCTACGGCAATGCCCTTGTAAACACCGCTGGGATGCGAAATGAGCCTATTCTGCGAGTTTCCCAACATCTCGGTTTGAACAACATCGCTCGTACGACAACGCAGTCTTTGTAGTTTATATCGATCACGCCACCAACGCCACATTCTCCAAAACAATCTATGCATTTCATTACAGACAACACAGGATTTACGGTCGAGGAGAGTCAACGACTTCGGGCATCGTCCAAAGCGACAACACGTTGAGTCACGGATCCTGACTCTGTTTGTCGAGTCGGCAAATGGCAATTTCAATCCTCGTGATCCGGGTCTTCCCAATTATTGATGGCTTGCGACCCTGGTTATGCGGAAATTGCGTCTCTTCGGGTCTCCATGCCTGAAAATTTTCTTCCACAGTTGCCTTATAACCAACGATCTCGAATCAGCCCAAGGCTTTAGTATCTCACGCGGCTTTAGCAGTGGCTGTTCGCGAGATTTTGCGCCATCCAATCAAAACGCCGCATGATTTGGCTCGGTAAAGCTGGTGTACCTGCCTGAGTAAGCAGCCAGTGAAGCTCTTCCAGGAAAGATTGAAGCTGACATTGCTCGGTCCCAAACATAGCGTCAAAGACTAGATTCGCGAGTCTCATGCAACCTTGAGACTGGGCGCCCGGTTACTATCACGACGAATTGACCGATTAAATCGGTGGTGCACGGAAGTCCACACTGCCGTAGAGAGCTGGAACTGCTTTTGTCGCCAGACCACCGCCGTCAACATACCGTGTCTTTCCACCGCTACATTCGACGGATTGTGATCTACATACAAACACTTTCATCCTGCATCCATCTACATCTTCATTCCTTGCCCCACTTATCCGGCTAACGTCCGGGACCGTACAGCGGCGGGTGACAGGCAGTCGGTCATCCCGCGCTCCTGCCGGTAGTAACTCGTCCGGGGACAACGCTGCATGTGACTCAATCTCTGCGGGGCTTTTACCGTTAGTCCTCAAGCCACCCGTGCCGCTTTCCGCTTCCGCCCAGCCCGGCTGCTCAGCTCCTCGACAGCCGTTTTTTGCGCGGATCTCCACCGCCTGCTCCCCAATCAGCTTCTGCAGTTCTTCGACCTGGCGCTCCAGGGCCGCTTCTCCCCCCCTGGCTCACGTTGCACCCATCAAACGCTAAAGCCGCTTTGCCCCCCGCATAGAACTTCCTTATCCCGCCGCCGATAGATCAACCCTTCGGAAATCTTGATGCCGTCGCGCGACGATTTGCGCCATCGGTCTCTTCTGACCGACGCGTCTTTCTACAATCTGGTAGCGCTTTCTCTGCGTTCGATCTTGACCTTCGGTTTCTCACTTTCATCTGTTCCTCCCCGACGGTTCCCAGCCTATCTGGCGGCTACCAATTTCGCTCTCACTTATCCAGTGTTCCTTTGAATCTGGCGGGACTCAACAAGTGGAGTCCAACTCCCTGCCACTCACATCGCTTTATCAACATCCTAAATTTCTTTTTCTTTTTCTCTTTTTTTCTTGACGACTATTCCCGAATACTGCTATAGGTGCCAAACAACTTACTTAGCTTCTCTGTCTTTGGTCGACATTCTACTTAATCCGGCCTCTACGTCTTAGACAGGCTCGGCTGAAAAGTGATCTCTGCACAGAGAGGATGGAAATCGTTCCTCGGAATGAATGAGAACGGATGATTTGAGAGTCAGTCGCGTTTGTAGATTCTTTAGCTAGGGCGGTGCTGGCTTTCTTTTCTCGTTGCTCATGAGAGGAATCGGAGAGGGAGGATCCATTTATTATGAAGAAGTTAGCTATCACAGCAAAGATATTGTCATACACCTGCTTGTAAGTCTCCGGGCGGTGACTTCTTTCGTGTTTATTTTTGGAGTCACTTGAACTCCGTCCGTGCTATCGAGTTTTTTTGTTCTTTTCGGGCAAATGTGACATGCCTTATAGCCGCCATAAATGATGCCAAATGGAATGCCGGGGAAGTCATACCATCACTCTCGAGCCCTGTGGATCTCACATCGCTTCAATTGGCGGATAACATGACCGATGGGCCAAATGGGCTGCCGGTGATTACGAGTTCTGTTCGGATACAGATCCTCCGCAGACGCTCCTCCAACTGTTATCGGGCGCGATCCGGGTGCGCCGCTCTTTCGCATTTTTGCGGTTTCTGCCAGCGGCGAATTGAGCCTGGAAGGCGTGACAGTACAAAAGAGGTTTCTCTTTTTGTGGTTGGCTCCGCGATATTCAACCGCGGGATAACATCGCTTCAGGATGGCGCATTGCTAAAGCGATCCAGCTGGGATCGCCGAACCGATGCAGCAACTTCGCTGGGGACGTTAAACGTGCTTCTGAAGCATAAAGTTACCCATAAACTCGGCGGGGCGCACGAAGGTGGCGGAATAGGTCGACCGAGCCGGCGGCAAGGTTCGTCGTTTCGAGGATGGTACAGATTAAGCCTACAACGCAGCCGCACGCCGGCGCGGGCGAGTATTGCCAACCAAGAAGGCTCTCGTTGTGAGGAACAGTGCGATCATTTTTTAACAAAAGCGGCTTCACTTGCCACAGGCGGAGGCATTTTCTCAGCCGGGATTTGCAGCGATCGTTAACAGAGTACTATCGCGGAAAATGTGGCAGGAGAGTGGAGGAGGAGGCGTATGGAACAGGGGCCAGGTTTCCATTACCAACGGCACAATTCGGAGAACGAAATTTCCGATTTTGGCAGGGTGGTGGTATCGGAAATGTTGGGGGAACTCTGCGGTCAAAACACCATTGTTGCGGGTATACCGTCAGAGCCGCGCCGTTCGGTTCCGGCGGACTGTTCTGGCACCATTGCCAGCATTGGGAATAATCGTTGGCGATCCAACCGATTGTGCCATAAAAATCTTCAGGCGAGCGATCTGACGGGGAGATTTCCTGGCCTGGGTGCATTGGTCGGCGCTGGAGAAGAAGACCCGCCGGGAACTGCCCACTACCCAGTCCTGCCCGGGAGTCGGTGATAGACAAAAATCGAATGCTTGTTTACAGACTGATCAGCTAGGGAATCTCCGCGCGGGCGTCTGCGATATCGGAGCCGTTGAGTTTCGCGGACCAAAATTGGTTTCGGTTGACGTCAGACCTAAGAAGGATGCCAATAGAATAATAAATCCAAACAGCACGAAAGACATTAATGTTGCAATTTTCAGCGTGAACGGCTTTGATGCCACAACCGTTGATTCAAGCACCGTTCGTTTTGGTGCGGCGACGGGCACTGATGCCGCTCCTATCAATGTAGCGATGAGGGACATCAACGGAGATGGACAATTCGACATGGTTCTCCTTTCAAATTCCCGATACCGGAATTAAGTGCGGAGATACTTCGGCTTCCTCACTGGGCAGACTTCTAACGGGGTTTCGATCATTGGTTCAAGTCCGATAAAAACAGTCCAGTGCAGTAAGACGAAAGTGCCACGGAGTTGAATGAGGCGGCATAACTCGAAGTAAGGGTGAGGCACGAGTGATTGGAGTCCCTTGCGCTAATCAAAGCTTTGGGATTCTAATAGACGCTGATATTTTTGAATGCCATTTCATCCTCCACTCAACAAACGAAGTTTTCTTCTAGTACTTTTCAATCAGTATCCGGTACGCTCTGATCGCCGGAGAGGTAGCTTGGGAAAAAGATCCAGGCGAAAGAGAATCGGGTTACGGATTTGTCCTCGAAAGCTCGGCGCAACGATTGGCGCATCAGTGGATCATCGGTTGATCGCCTGGGAGGAAGCCGGGAACCGAAGCAGCAAGTTCCTATCTTCCACCGCTGAGACGCAGAGTTCTCCGAAGGTCTTCGGAATCTGAATTTTTCCGACTGCATCTCCTTTGGCGCTACTTCGTGGTGGGTCCTAGTCTCAAACGTGTTGAACGACTGGAACATTTGGAACGAATGGAACTAGCACTAGCGCAGCGCGGTTACTCGCCACTCGACCCTCGGGCACTTGCCACTCGTCTTCCTTGAAAGAAAGTGCGCTTTTAAGTAACCTCCGGCTCATGTCACGTCGTTTCAGCATCGAAGTTGCAAAAGATTATTTCAACTTCGCGTCGGCTCACTTTTTGATTTTTGCTAACGGCCGGCGGGAGCCGCTGCATGGACACAACTATCAAGTTTCTGTTGCCATGGAAGGTGAATTGGATCGCGCGGGCGTCGTGTTGGACTTCATCACTTTCAAGCCGTTAGTCAAACAAGTCTGCGATGCTCTCGATCATCGGACTCTTGATACAGACGAACAGCTCGGCGATTCAGGTGCGGAAAAATGCCCAGGAGGTGGAGATACTCTATAAAAAGCAAAAGCTTCTCTTGCCGCGGGGCGACGTCATTCTTTTGCCGATTGCCAACACGAGCACGGAGTTGCTGGCTGAATACATTGCTAGACAGATCAAACGCAAGGTGCGGCAAAATTTCCGCGGCTAGATCCGTTATATGGAGGTCGCCGTCGAAGAAGCCCGCGGTCAAAGAGGAATTTTTCGCGACGACTTCTAACCCTAGCCGAAAACGGGATTACCACGAAGGTCGCGAAGATCACGAAGTTAAGATATTAAGTGTGAATTCCGAAACCTTCGTGGACTTCGATGTAGGAACTTCGTGGTGGCATGGTTCAGATTCACGATCAACCATAGACTCATCACGTGCGCTTACAGGCGCACTGCGATTGCACCACGAAGGGCGCTGTGTTGTGCGCAGTTTTCGCACTTCAGATGCCTAGCGATCTTTCACGATGATGTCTGTCGTTTTGATTGCTGGCTTTCGCTGCCGCTAAGATAACGTCGGTGCCATGGAGTGTTCTAGCTGAAGCCGCGCAAGCTGCCAGAGCTCTCAGCTATAGCGAGTTGCCAAGTAGTGATGTAACTTGAAGTACGAATCTCTCTGATGCCCTTGCGAGGAATCTGCACGTTAGAGGAGTGTTGAAGCGCAATTCGGATATTGGCAAAGCTTCATGTGTGGTCAAGACTTGCGCCTCATGGATCTTTAACAACTGCTCACGCTTCCGGGTTCAACGATCACCTGATCGTCTACAAGAAGGTCAGCATCGATAGCTTCACGAGTCCAGCTTCGATCTGTTGCTGGCTGGCACTGGTGCTCGGATTGACTGAATCGCAAATGGAGTTCCCGTCCGAATCTGGCGTCAGTAAGCTACGCTGCACCTGTTCATGCGGGTCGACTCAAGTAAGCCCGGACCAGAGTTCACGCGGTGTGCTTGAATCGCGCGTCCGATCACTCGATTGCGACCGATCGTCAAATTCCGCACATCAGCCTTCCTTCGTGGTCCCGGCGGAAACGTGCTGCCTCGACAAAGATTTCCTCACCACGAAGGTTGCAGAAGCGCAGAAAAGATTGGAACAATTAGAAACATATTTTCTTCCCTCGTGGACTTAGATGGTACTTCATTAATTGGTTTAGATCAGCGGACGAAAGAATTTCTACAATTCGACAAAAAATGTTTCACCACGAAGGACGCGAAGGACACGAAGATCGGAACAACTGAGATGGTATGGACTCTTAGAAAAATATTTTCTCCTTCGTGCTCTTAGTGTGCTTCGTGGTGCTTTAGATCAGTCAGCTGAAACGTGCTGGGATTCGACAAAAGATTTTTCACCACAAAGGTTGCGAGAGCCACGAGGGATTCGAAATTATTACATTTCGATTTTTTACTGTGCACTTTGCCAGCACTTCGTGGTGATATCCGGCTTCTCTCGCTTTGCCAAAACTCGAATAGAGAGAGCATCGAGTCTTAGAAAAATATTTTCTTCCTTCGCGATCTTCGTGCTGCTTAGTGGTGTGGTTTGACTGAGCCGGTATCTCGCAGAGATTCGTGCCATTCGATCAAAAGATCTGCCATTCGATCAAAAAACTTCTTACCACGGGCCGCGAAGCACACGATCCGGAGAACTTAGAGGGCATCGACTGTTAGACAAAGTTAAATGTTTTTTTCGTGCTCTTGGCGGAGCTTCGATGGTGACTTTGCATTAGGCCGGCTGAACACGTGCTGCGGTTCGACAAAGGTTTTTCACCACCGAGGACGCGAAGAACACGAAGATCGGTTTCTATCGGAGAACGACCTAAAAATATTTATTTCTTCGTGGTCTTAGTGTGCTTCGTGGTGATTTTAGGACGGAAAGCCGCGGCGCCAGCAGATCCGCCACTTCTGCGCGGGTCTTCAGCTGGAAGCGTAATGTCGCCGCCGGCAGCATTCTCGCGCATCTGCTGACTCGTTGCGCGCGCCAGGGATCGTTACACTGACGGCGGGATGGGCGACGCAGAAGGCAATGGCGGCTTGTCCCAGGCTTTTCACCGGCCCGTGTACGAGGAAACGCAACTGTTCCGCCTTCGCCAGTTCTTTCGCGAAGGCCTCGCCCTTGTAGCTCCGCGCCCGGACGTCCTCACCTTGGAATCTTTGTTCATCGGCCAAGGTCATCTTCCCGGTGAGCACTCCCCGGCGCAGCGGTATGCGGGCGATGATGCCGACGTTGGCCTCCTGTGCAAGAGGTAAAATCTTTTCCGCCGGCTCTTGGGCCAAGAGATTATACTCCAGCTGGATCGTATCGGACCGCCCATCTTTGACCGCGGCGATACCTTCGTCGATGGTGTTGATGGAAACACCGTAGTAACGAATCTTGCCTTCTTTCTTGGCTCTTCGAGAACCTCCCAAACTTCGCCGCGTTCGATGACATCGACGGTGGGATTATGAAGCTGGTAGAGATCGATGCAGTCGGTCTGTAAGCGTTTAAGACTTTCCTTCAAGCACGCGGCCGATGCAGGTAGGGGCAAAGTTTCTCTTGCCGCGCTCCGGGTCCAACCATGACATTTCCGCCCTTGGTGCGCGAGGATGACCTTGTCTCGCCGCCCCTTCAATGCATTGCCCAGCAAGGTTTCGGAATACCCGGCGCCGTAGGCGTCGGATGTGTCAATAAAATTGACGCCCAGCTCGAGCGCAGCATCGATAGCGCCCAGAGACTCCGAATCCTTCATAGGTCCAAAGTGGCCCGCATGAACCATCGTACCAAGCCGACTGACACTGACCCGCAACCCTGTTCGCCCTAAAGTTCTGTACTGCATACCTTGACCTCCAGCAGCTCACCATAAGCCGTTAACAGAGTGCTGCAAGCTTATTCTTTCATCCTAAACCGGCTGTTCCTTTGCGTCTCCTGTAGAAATTTGATCTTCTCTCGTAGTACTCGAGTCCTTCGTGGTGGTTCACCCAGCTGAATTTGACGACTGTTACGGTCATTTCAATGCAATGCAGCACGCTCTCAGATTGAACGCTCCACGCTTCTGGTGACGTATACCAATGTACTAGAAGTCTTTAACGAGTAGGAAAGTTTAATGAATTGTAACCAAATTTAACAATTTGTAATGATTTAGTGATGAAAATATCAACTAGCCATTATATGGCCGATCAGCCAATAATGGCCTATTAGATATATCCAATCGATTCTAGTTGATGATCTTTTGATCGGCCTAAGTTGGCATATTTATTTGTGGACAAGCACATTCGAGTTAAATTTGGATTTTGCTGAAAACTTTATTTCATTTCAGATGCTTAACTTGCACTCTACCTGTTGGTATATCCCTTGCTGCCCGACTCTTAGGTTCTAGGTCCATTCAGAGCTGCAGCATGGAAGACATACAACGAGACTGGTATGTGGTTTACAGTAAACCACATAAGGAAGAACAAGCGCAATTTCATCTGCGCATGAAGAATCTTGATGTCTTCTTTCCTCGCCTCGATCTTGTCAGAGTAGCCGAAAAAAGAAAACGAATCATCCCGCTTTTTCCCAATTATCTCTTTGTCCGAATTCACCTCCCAACGGAATTTCATTATGTTAGTTGGTCACCGGGTGTAAAACGCATCGTCAGTTTCGGCGAGCGGCCGATCCCACTCGATGAAAGGGTCGTGGATTTTCTCAGGCAACAGACTGACCCCGAGGGAGTGATTAAGGCCTGCTCTCAACTGCGGCCGGGACAAGAGGTGGAAATCCGTGGTGGTCCTTTTGACGGCTTGATTGCGATCATTCAAGATCCCCCGGATGCTAAAGGCCGCGTCAAAATTCTCCTGAAGCTCTTGAGTCGGCAGATCAGCGTGAAGTTGGGCGTTGAATTTATCAAAGGCGAGTGGGTTGCGCCCAAGTCACCAGCAGCCAACATAGGATCGAGGTTTGCTTTCGGCCGCGAGCTGAGACAGACTCCAGTCCGTAGGGTTCAGGTTCAAAAAAGAATGGGTAAAGACCCTAATGGGCGGAGCTATGTGCTCGTGGATAACATTTCACTTTACGTAGCGGAAAGTTTTCGCGGCTTGTGCAAATTTTCCGATGGTACCGACTTCTCGAACGCGGAGATTTGCTGAACGAAGAAGTTAACCATCAGAGGTTCACAAAGTCGACACAAATCGAACTTGGTGCATACAGCTTTGCTGGTTAACAGGTCCTGTTGTGCCTTACTCTTATGGTCTTGCTGCAGCTCCGTGGTGATGTAGGATTTTGGAACTTGAACATGTAAGGTTATTTTGATTTAAAGAGGGCACAGCAATGAAGATAAATACGATTAAAAGAAGGTTCATCGCCAATTCACCAAACGCCTTACTTGTGGCTTTTCTGGTAATCGTCGCATGCAGCAACCCAGTCGGCCACATTCCTGAAATCAATCCTGAACAGCTCCGCGCTAAACCGGTTAAAGAACCTCCTCCCACCGAGCAGACCTATAAAATGGTTCCTTATGACTTAATCACGGTCAAGTTCACTTACCATCCGGAACAGGACCCCAAAACGACCGATTGCCATTCGCCCTGACGGAAACATTACTCTGGACGGGATCAGGCGTCGTTCAGGCTGCCGGTCTGACCGCCGGAAGAGTTGGGCAAAGAGATCGCGGCGAAGAGCTCTACGCGGCTGAGAAATCCCGAGGTCCTTGTGACCGTTACCCAGTTTGCACCGAGGAAGATATACGTGGGCGGATCAGGTAAAAGCACCAGGCATCGATCAATTCCAAGGAGAAATGACCCCGCTCCAGGCGATTCTTGATCGCGGCGGATTTACCGACGACGCTCAGAAAGACAGCGTGATCCTGATTCGCAATACCGGAGGTCCTGAACCGATCATAGGGCGAATCAATGTTATTCAAGGATTAGAGGACGGCATGCCTGAAAAGATCACCCTTTTGACCAATGACATTTTATATGTTCCGATGTCAGGGATCGCTCGGGCTGATTTGTGGGTCAAGCAACATTTAAACGATATTCTACCAAGTGGACTCATGGGTATTGGCGCGTGAGCCGCAGGCAGCTGATACGTGATCGTCCTTTTCTGTTCTTTGTCCTAGAAAGGAAAATTATGGATTTCTTGCAGATCGAGGGTAAAGAAATTCCGCTTCTGGAGGCTCCTCAAAGACATGAGGATCCTCCGCGCCGAATTCTTTATGTGTCTCTTTAAGCACAAGCAACTGATCTGCGTGATTTTTATTTTGCTGATTGCTGCCAATGTTTTTTATCTGTTGTTTCGCTCCACGTACTACTTGGCTGCGGCCAAAGTATTGATTAACCCCAGCCGAGAGTTTCTCAATCTGTCTCCTACGGGCGGCCAAGAGCACGGTCAACGTGGCTCCGTCTCCCGGAAATGATCAATACCGAACTTCAAATTATTAAAAGCCCTGAACTGGCTGAACGCCTGGCTGCGGACATCCCATTTCCGGATGACCCAAATGGTAAGAACCGCAGCGAAGCGCAGATTCGGCGGCGACGCCGCGACGGATCAGAGGGCTTATAACGGCGACTCCGGTACGGGCAACGAACCTTATTCAGATCAGCGTCATGAGCCCCTCATAAACCCGAATGGGTCGCAAGCGTGGTGAATCGGGCCGCAGAGCTTTATTTGGAGCAGCAGATTAAAGTCCGTAAAACTCAGGGTATCGAAGAGTTTTATGATGAGCAGGAAAAAAAGCTCCGCGCTGAGTTACTTAAAGCCGAAGAGGCACTTAAGGACCTTCCAGCAGAAGGAGAAAATTATCGACGCCCCGCAAGGAAGTCAACGCCGACCTCTGCGGCATTGGCATCCTTTGAAAGAAATTTAAAGGAAACAGATTCTTCTGATTCGGGAGACCGAACAGAAAATAATCGATTCTCGATGATCAGCTCAAGCAACAAGAAAGCGACGATTTCTTCCAGTCGAAGTATAACCGTGCAACCCGGTATATCAGCAGATTCGGACTAAGCTCACGCAACTCGAACTGGGAAAGGGATGGGCTGCTGCAACGATATACGCCGGATCGACATCGCCTGGTGAAAGACAAAGAGACAGAAATCGCAGAGCTGAAGAAGAATCTCGAAACCGTCAAAGCAAACCTCCGTCGGATCAGAAAGTATCAGTCTCAATGACGTGCACCGAAGGATTCTAAACGAGTTGCTGCAAGCACGGGTCCAGCTTCGAGCTCTGAACGAAAAGAAAGTTAACTCTGACGCGACAAGTGGAAAGCTACTTCTGCGGCCGCAGCGGACAAAAGGCGGAAGGTGATTCGAGTACGACCGCTTGCTGCGCGACGTCAATGCCAAGAAGGATAACCTTGATCTTTAGCAAAAAGAGAGCCGAAGAGGCTCCAGAATCTCCGACTGCCATGGACGAGCGGAAATTCAGCAACGCCTATATCCTGGAGCGAGCATCACTTCCCCTCCCGAGCGCGAATCGACAGCGCGTTTGTATGTTGATGGCAATAACCATCATTGTCGCTATGGGAGTTGCCGTTGCGGCAGCTTTCGGCTTGGAATATCTTAACAAGACCGCTGCGGAATGAGGACGACATCGAAGAGCAGATCGGGCTGCCGGTTTTAGCCACAATCCAGTACTATGGGGACTTACGTCCGGTGCGCCAAATCGCTACAGAAGAAAACATTTAACACCGGGGGCAACTGTGAGTAAAACATTTGATGCGCTGATTAAAGCGGAAGCCGAGTCGAAGTCCCAAAAACGGCAAAAACGCCGCGGGGTCAGCTTCAGCGCTTTGAGTGTTTTTACAGGACAAGAGCGACCGAATCAAAATCGACTTTGATCTGATCCCTTCGTCGAGGAACAATATCACCGGCTCCGCCGCCACCTCCTGCCGAATCTCCAAGCATGGTGCCACCAAGGTGGTCAATGGTGGCGGCCACGGATCATGGGGAAGGGGGAACGACGACCGCCGCTATACTGGCGTCGACCCTCGCCAGATCGGGCGACTACGAAAATTTTGCTCGTGGATGCAAACCTTAGAACCCCAGCTCTGACGAGGTGTTCGAGCCGGGGCAGGGCTCTAAGCTGCTGGGACTTTCGGATAAGGTTTTATCTGGAGGCCCCATTGGATCAAACCATTTACCAGACCGATATACCGAATCTGTCTTTTATGCCTTGGACGGTAGATCGGTTACCTCTCCCTCCTACATGTTCGACAGTGAACCGATCGCTTCGCATGTTGTCGACGCTGCGGAAAAATTCGACTTCGTCATCTTTGACGGTTCCCCGCTGAGGGACTATTCTGAGTCCTCTTTTGGCCGGGAAAATGGACGAGTCATATTGTGGTGGAAGCGGAACGCACAAAATCGACGTCGCCAAAAATTCGCAAAGATCTCGAATCAACCGGGTGAGCATACTGGGAGTAGTTTTGAACAAAAAGGAACTACATCCGGAATACCTCGAACGCTTCCTCTAGTTCGACGGATTCAACTTCAACTCTACACCAACACGAAGGGCACGAAGGAAGGTTTTCAGGGTTCTACTCTTCTCCATCATTCTCTCTTCGTGTCCTTCGCAGCCTTCGTGGTGAGCCCCTAGTCTTAAACGAATTGAACGATTGGAACATTTGGAACAATGGAACTCGCGCAGCGGAAACTAATCTTTGCGCGAGGGTGAACCCATGAAGATCCCTTGTGATCTCGGCAGCTTTCCGCCAGTAAAGGCGGGAGGGCGGATCACGCCATGCATCTTTGCCAGCGTTTAGCGGCGCGTGTAGTTCGATATGCATCTTCTGATACAAGAGGCACATGAAAACGAGCAGTGTGCCTTTAAAGTTTATCCCGTCATGCCGCACTGGTTATGGCCGGACCTGCCACGGTTAGCAAAATTTTTAGAGACTGCTCTCCTGAAGCCGTGTTGCTGATCTACACCGATCCGAGACTGTTAGTCATCCGATGATGCGACTTCGCAATGAATTCACGTCTCGAAGGTTTTCCTCAGTGCGCCACCCGCTGTTTATTGAGTCGATTTTATCTCGCAGCAAGCCTCACGACACCAACGCGAATCAGTTCCTCCAGGATGCTCTCATTGGCGAGGCGCACGAGAAGGCTGAATTTTGTTTTGGGACGTTGTTATCCAAAGGCGATACCACGCAGTAATAAATCTTTTAAAGTGTAAACGTGTTTTGGAAACTATCAGGCTGTTGCCGATGGAAGAATAAATCATTTCGCCACCTCCTGTACATCAGCCCAGAAGCAACAGCATTGTCGCCTAGGTGACACGACAGCTCCCAAGGCACGATAAACCAGGCGAGTTCTGCTGCCAGCACTATGGTTACGTGTATGCAGCCAAAGGAATTGAGACGCTATTCGAGGCGTTTCAGATAGTAAACTGCCAACGAAACAATGCGCGGCTGGTGCTAATCGGTGGAAATAAAGGCCAGAACATGGCTCATCCTCTCGATGGACTCCCACGAACTTGTTAAGCGGTTGTAGCGATAGGGGACAAATCATGGACGGGAGAATACGCATCGGATAGTGACGAGGCTTCGCTTTATCTTCGCGCTGCTGATGTTTGTGTTTTCCGTTCAAAGATGGCGTTACGCTTAACCGAAGCTCGGTGGCGGCGGCCGCATACGGATTACCATTATTGCGACGAGGGGTAATTGCGCCGAGTCTCCCTTCGCCAGACAAATCTCTTTCTCTGTTCGCCTGAAGATCCCAACTCGTTAGCCTTAGCGATGCTTATGCTGATGGACAATCAAGCTTTTGCGCGGGCGCATAGCGCCGGCGCGCTGAAATTAGCAGCGGAGCACTTCTCGTGGGAGACAGCACTGGACCGAACCATTTGCCGCACTAAGTCCATGAGCAAAGAGTCCCCTTTGAGTGGCGATCTACGATCCTCCGGGCAGGGCGACATCTGTCATTACACCTTTCAGCTCGCGGAGGCGCTAGCACAAGCCGGGTGCGATATCGCGGTAATGGCTCCGGAAGGCTATGAGCTTTGGCGAACTGCAGGTTTTAAACTGACCTTTTTTGTCCAGAAGAGCTTGATAAAGAGTTGGCTCGATAAAACCATGCCTGGGCTCCTCAATGGAAGCTCAAATCAACCCGGCAAGATAGCCCACCAGACAATAAACCGTGGCCAAAGAACTCAAGGATCCTCAATTGCCGATTTGCTTAGAACACTAAGGTTAGAATTATGCTCTGTAGAGCCCTTTATTTGCTCTGGTGTCGCCCTCACCTCATTCATGTTCAATGGTTATTAGATCGCAATGCCGATGTTTACTTTATCAAGTTGCTTAGGTGGTTTCGCCTCAAAATCGTTTATACAGCCCATAATCTGCTACCGCACGATGAGGACACATCCGAGAACCGTAGGTTGTTCAGCAAAATCTATCAGAGCAATACGTAAC